>OLPR01000078.1_pt1:2500-97185 | contig 97185 bp, 96 predicted proteins | sample 1672761 | NCBI WGS metagenome assembly OLPR01 (sample SAMEA3136721, study PRJEB25190) | human gut metagenome | biome: human gut; feature: human-associated habitat; material: faeces | place: Austria | collected 2013 | reverse complement strand
GAAGAGGCTTGCTGAAAAGTTTGAAGCATTTCTAATTCAAACTCGTCCAAATGCACGTAATAATCGTCTTATTTCCTTCTTAAATGATAACCGAATTGCAGAGCGTTCTTTTGGAGGTTATAGTATCTCTGAAACAGGTTTAGAATCGGACAAAAATCCTAATTCAGCCGGAGCTATTAACGAAGTTAATAAGCTTATTCGAGATGCTTTTGGAAATCCCTACATTCCTGGTAGCTCACTAAAAGGTGCTATTCGTACCATTTTAATGAATACTACCCCTAAGTGGAATAATGAAAATGCTGTAAATGACTTTGGAAGATTTCCGAAAGAGAATAAGAACCTTATCCCTTGGGGACCAAAAAAGGGAAAAGAATACGATGATTTGTTTAACGCAATTCGTGTGAGTGATAGTAAGCCTTTTGATAATAAGAGTCTTATCTTAGTGCAGAAATGGGATTATTCAGCGAAAACAAATAAAGCTAAACCACTTCCCTTGTATAGAGAATCAATCTCTCCATTAACAAAAATTGAATTTGAGATTACAACAACCACTGATGAAGCTGGAAGATTGATTGAAGAATTAGGTAAGAGAGCACAAGCGTTTTATAAAGACTATAAGGCATTTTTCCTATCTGAATTTCCTGATGATAAGATTCAAGCCAATCTACAATACCCAATTTATTTAGGTGCGGGGAGCGGTGCTTGGACAAAGACTCTATTTAAGCAAGCTGATGGTATTTTACAAAGACGATACAGTCGAATGAAAACTAAAATGGTTAAAAAAGGAGTTCTTAAGCTCACAAAAGCACCTCTTAAAACAGTTAAGATTCCATCTGGTAATCATTCATTAGTCAAGAACCACGAGTCCTTTTATGAAATGGGAAAAGCTAATTTCATGATTAAAGAGATTGATAAATGAGAGTACTTATATCAGCTGTAGGTGACACAGACCCTTTTAGAAATTTTCATGATGGCGCCTTAATTCATATTGCAAGAAAATATCGTCCCGAAAAAGTTATATTGATTTTTTCAGAACATACTGCAAAAAAAACAAGGTAATATTGAAAAAGCCTTGTTTTCTATTGCTCCTAATTATGAGCCTGAACTCATAATTCATGATCTCATTATTAGTGATAATGAGGTTCATATTTTTGATGTGATGTTTCAACGTTTCTCTGATATTTTGCAAGAATACTATACTAAAGAAGATGAATTTATCTTGAATCTTTCTAGTGCAACACCACAAATCAAATCTGCTCTATTTGTGATTAATCGTTTAAATGGTATCAATGTCAAAGCGGTTAAAGTTTCGAGTCCCGAACACGCTTCAAACAAGAATATCGGTCATGATAATGATGAGAATATCGATGAACTCATCAAAGTCAATGAAGATAATAAAGTCAATTTCATTGATCGAACGATTGAAGATAATGCCGAAAAATTTAGTCAGGCTCTATTGAAGAAAACTGCTCGAGATTTTATTGAGAAGTTTGATTATAAGGCGGCACTAGATATTCTAGACCAATTATCAGATTTCCCGAATTTAAAAAGTCTTAGAGAAGAAATCCGTGATGTTGTCAACTGTCTGTCTAAAAAGAAAATCGCTTATATTCGTGAGAAACTATACGATTTTTCACGAGTTTTCAAAAATCAGTCTATTCTTTCAGATATCCTATCGTTTCCTCTCGATGACTCCCAAAAGAAGGCTTTGAATTACTATTTGATGATTGATGTTTTAAAAGAACGTGAGCATATTGCTGATGTCTTAATTAAGGCAAAATCACTAGCTGAATTTGTCATCGAAGAAATCATCAAAAAAGATCATGAGGGCTTAATTGTATTTGATGGCAATCTGCCAAAACTTAATCCAAGTTTTCCTGATTGTGAGGCAATTTTAGACGATATTGATAAGAAAATGAAAAAATCTAGGGGTATTGAAGACACTGAAGAACGCATTTTTTCAGTACAATCTACACTCAATCTATTATCTTACCTGAATATCCTTGAGTTCTATGAATATGATTCTCAGCTTCAGACAGCGATTAATGGCATTTTAAGTTTGAATGGTGAACGAAATAAAGTTGCTCACGGTTTGTCAGAAATTGATACGCGATTATTAAGTCGTAAGAAGTTAAAACAACTTTCTGAAAACTTGCGATTGCTTCTTGTTGATTGTTTGGGTATTGATTCAAGCTATTTTAATTACTATGACAAACAAAATAAAGAGCTTACAAAGATGCTTGAATAGATATTTGGGTATCATCCCCCTTTGACATTCCATTATAAAAGCGCTATAATAGAATAAATTGAATGTACCTTTAATCAAGTCCAGAGAGGCGAGAAAGGTGTACTGAGATGCTACGGCATCACTAAAGGGTAGGGACTGCCCTATTTTCGTGCAACCTTCGCTGACTGGCGGAGGTTTTTTGTGTGAAAGGATATAAGAAATGAGAGAAAATCGTCCTGTTATTGCCCTTGATTTCCCGACTCTTGAGGATGTGAAGGCTTTCCTTGCTAAGTTTCCTGCTGATGAAAAGCTCTATGTGAAGATTGGTATGGAGCTTTACTATGCGGCTGGTCCTGAGATTGTACGCTACGTTAAAGAGCTTGGCCATAGTGTTTTCCTTGACCTTAAGCTTCACGATATTCCAAATACTGTCAAATCAGCTATGCGTGTCTTGTCTAACCTTGGCGTTGATATGACAAATGTGCATGCGGCTGGTGGTGTGGAGATGATGAAAGCTGCGCGTGAAGGCTTGGGAGATGGACCAATCTTGATTGCTGTAACCCAGTTGACCTCTACGTCTGAAGAGCAGATGCGTGATTTTCAAAATATCCAAACCACACTTCAAGAATCAGTGGTTCATTATGCTCAGAAAACTGCTGAAGCAGGTCTCGATGGTGTTGTCTGTTCAGCACACGAAGTAGCCAAAATCAAAGAAGCAACTAACCAAGACTTCGTTTGTTTGACACCTGGTATTCGTCCAGCAGGAGCAGCGGTTGGTGACCAAAAACGGGTCATGACACCTGCTGATGCTCATCAAATTGGTTCAGACTACATTGTTGTCGGTCGCCCAATTACGCAAGCTGAAGATCCAGTGGCAGCTTATCACGACATCAAGGCCCAATGGAACGATCAATAAATTTTCAAAAATACCTGATTTCTTAAGAAAAATAGAAAGAATTGGGTTATAATAAACTATAGAAAACGCTTTACGGAGGAACATAATTATGACATTAGCATCACAAATTGCTTCAGACTTGCTAGATATCAAAGCGGTTTACCTTAAACCTGAAGAGCCATTTACATGGGCATCAGGAATTAAATCACCAATCTACACTGATAACCGTATCACTTTGTCTTATCCTGAAACACGTACGCTTATTGAAAATGGGTTCGTGAAAAAGATTAAAGAAGAGTTTCCGGAAGTAGAAGTAATTGCTGGTACTGCAACTGCGGGTATTCCTCACGGTGCGATCATTGCAGACAAAATGAACCTTCCATTTGCTTACATCCGTAGCAAGCCAAAAGATCACGGTGCTGGTAACCAGATCGAAGGCCGTGTGGTTAAAGGCGAAAAAATGGTTGTTGTTGAAGACTTGATTTCAACTGGTGGGTCAGTACTTGATGCTGTCGCTGCTGCAGAGCGTGAAGGGGCTGATGTTATTGGTGTTGTGGCTATCTTCACTTACGAATTGCCAAAAGCTGAGAAAAACTTCGCAGAAGCTGGTGTGAAATTGGTCACTCTTTCAAACTACACTGAGTTGATTAAGGTTGCTAAAGTTAAAGGTTACATCACTGCAGACGGACTTCAACTCTTGAAGAAATTCAAAGAAAACCAAGAAACTTGGCAAGACTAATTATTATGATTTAAGGCGGAACGTTTTAGGCGTTTCGCTTTTTTTAGTATAATTTAGAAGATAATAGAAGCAGGAGATTATGAGATGACAATAAATGAGTGGTCAGATGTGATAGCAATGGCTGAAGCCGTGCAAAATAAGATGGTCAGTCCTCGAGAACTAGTAAAGGATACTATAAGTGAAGCGGAAAGGACGAATACTAAAATCAATGCTATCGTCAGTCAACGTTACGAGAAAGCATTGGTAGAAGCAGAAAATCGAGATTTTTCTGATAAGCCTTTTTCAGGAGTACTAATTTTCCTGAAGGATTTAGGTCAGGAGCAAGCCGGGGAGCCTTCAACAGCAGGTTCTCGCCTATTTACAAGTTACCATGCTAAAGAAACGGATAACTATGTCAAGAAGCTTGAAGAACTGGGCTTCATTATTTTAGGGCGTTCTAGCACTCCTGAGTTTGGTTTCAAAAATATCAGTGATGCCCAGATTCATGGTTCTGTCAATCTGCCTGACAATGTGACACGGAATGCTGGCGGGTCAAGTTGAAGCTGAATATTTCTCAGATAAAGCTGCTGATAAGGCTAAAGAAGTTAATGAAAATGTTGACAAGGCTACTGAAAAAGTTGCTGACAAAGCCGATGATGTGAAATAATTAAGCATAAAAAAAGCGCTCATATATTATGAGCGCTTTTTTTATGCAATTTATTCAACACCTTGCATCAAACCTTGAATACGCTTTGATAGGAAGACGAGAACAATACCAAGAACAACAGAACCTAATCCGAAGTAAGAGAAGTAAGCGACTTCAGATTTGGCGTTATACAACGTCACCAGTTGTGCGTTCAAAGCAGAACCTACCGATGATGACAAGAACCACATTGACATCATTTGAGAATTAAAGGCTTTTGGTGCCAACTTAGTTGTGACGGATAGGCCGACAGGTGAAATTAACATTTCACCGAGGATAACAAGGGCCCATGAACCAACTAACCATAGTGGTGATACTTTACCATTTGTGCCATACAAAGCACCAGGAATGGCCATTAGCAAGAAGCTTAAGCCGGCAAACATCAAACCAACGGCAAACTTTGTTGGTGATGATGGTTGGTTTTTCTTCCAGGCAGTCCATAGCCAAGCGAAGAATGGTGTGTAAAGCATGATGAACAGTGGGTTCAATGATTGGAACCATGAGACAGGGAACCAAGATGAATCAACACGTTCAGCAGCAAATGTTGCCAACACAACTGAGCCTTGTTCTTCAATCGCCCAGAACAAAACAGCAGCGATGAAAAGTGGAATGTAAGACACAACACGCAAATGTTCAGTTGACGTCACCTTCACTGAAGAAATCATCCAAGCAAAATAGAAAACCGGAATGGCGATCGCAACAATCGTCAAGAGATTGATGTAGGCAGGCAATGAATTCCAACCGACAAGGTTCATCACAACGATGATTGCAATAAAGCCAGCAACAGCTAAGCTTACCTTAACCAGTAATGGCTTAACTTCTTCTGGTGCTAGTGGATCAGTTGGGCGCAAGTAATGCGGATCCAATGTTTTCTTACCACCGAAGTAATAAACCAGCAAACCAATAAACATACCGATTGCTGCCAATGAGAAGGCCACGTGGTAACCTGCAGCTTCTTGTGCAGCACCAACAATAAGTGGTGCAATGAACGCACCCAAGTTAATACCAAACACAAAGATTGAGAAACCAGCGTCACGACGACGATCATGTTCGTCATACAATGTCCCAACCAATGTTGAAACGTTTGGCTTCAAGAAACCAGTTCCGATAATAATTAAGATGATTGACCCAAACAATGCGCTTGCGCCAAAAGGCAAAGCGAGCACGATATGTCCAAGCATGATGAGAACACCACCCCAGAATACAGCTGGACGTGCTCCGATGATACGATCGGCTACGAAACCACCGATCGTACCAGAAAGGTAAACCATTGAAGCGTAAATTGCCATGATTGATGCGGCTGTTGCTCGTGTAATGTGTAGATCACCAGTACTGATGAGGAACCACATATAGTAAAGCAAGATGGCGCGCATACCATAGTATGAGAAACGCTCCCACATTTCAGTCATGAATAGTGTTGACAGTCCTAAAGGTTGCCCGAAAAATGTCTTTCCTTTATCTTCCATAAAATCCCCCGGTTGATTTTTGATACGTTATTATTGAATTAACAACGTTACAAACATATTTATTAAAAATATCCTTCTATTTTATGCTAAAATGGTGTAAAATACAAATTATTTACCCAATTTAGTATCAAAATAATATCATATTAGCCGTGCTTAACCGATAGGTTGACGTGAAGATATCATAAAATAGGGCGAATTAGTGGTCAGACCGTGGATTTATCTGTACAATAGAGGGTGAACGAATTTAAGTTAAAGGAATGACGTACCCGTTGGGATGTCCAAAAGTATGGCAAAAGAAAAGTTTGACGCAGAGGAATTTATATCCTCACTATTCCACTATGCACATGATTTCAATTATAATCATATGGGAATGCTGACATGTTTTATGTGTCAGCAGATACGAAGTCGTTTGCACCCGTGATGTCTGCAATTAATGGTGCCATTGAAGTAGCGGAACTCGCTAGCAAGCAACAAGCCATGGTGGAGACAGCTGCAATGTTTGATGGTACAGAAGGTGCTTTGGGCCGTTCGATGACACTTGAAGATATGGAGTTAATGACTTGGGTCATTTTTCAGTCGGGTCAAAAGATTCCAGCCAAAGTTTATTCTAAAATACTAGCTCAGTGGGACCTGTATAGCTATCAGATGGCAGTCTTTCATGAGGCTTACGATATTCTTCTGACACCTACAGTTGCGGATGTGACACCTAAACATGGACAGTTTGCTCTATCTGAAAGCCTACAAAATCAACTCAAACAGATTGCTTATTTTGATTGGCCAAAGCAACAGGAACTTATTTGGACCAAGTTTGCGGATAGCCTAGATTGGACATCCTTTACGCAGCGAGCTAACTTGACGAGACAACCATCAATTTCTTTACCTATCTATCGTAATGCAGATGGACTATCGCTTGGTGTTCAACTGACATCCGCCAAGGGAAGAGAGGACCTCTTGCTGCTGTTAGCCAAGCAAATGGAAGAAAGTTCAATTTTATGTAAAACCCTTTCAAATAGTGTAGTTTAAGATTATAAGTTTTTAACTTAACTTTATTATTTGTTTTAAGGAGACATATAAAGATGAAAAAGAGTTTTTCGCCGTTTTCAGCCTAATCTTGGATGCGGTCTTTTTGGTTGCTTGCTCATCACAAAGTTCAGCTGACAAGAACTGGGAAAAGATTGAGAAGCGTGGCAGTATTAAGGTTGCGACTGCTGGAACTCTTTACCCACAAACTTACCACGACGATGATAACAATTTGACTGGTTACGATGTTGAAATTCTTAAAGAAGTTGGGAAACGTCTTAAGTTAAAGATCGACTTCACTGAGATGGGCGTCGATGGTATGCTTACTTCTGTAAATAGTGGTCAAGTAGATATCGCTAACTACTCACTAGAAGATGAGAATAACAACATTAAAAAATTCTTGCGTTCTGAACCATATAAGTATTCATTCACTTCTATGGCGGCTCGTGAATCTGATAACCCAGGAATCTCTTCATGGGAAGACCTCAAAGGTAAAAAAGCAGGGGGTGCTACAAGTACTAAATACATGAAGATTACTAAAAAAATGGGTGCCGAACTTGTTGTTTATGACAATGTTACCAATGATGTGTACATGCAAGACTTGGTAAATGGGCGTACAGACGTTATCGTTAACGATTACTATTTGCAAAAAATGGCAGTAGCCGCTATCAAGGATAAGTACCCTGTTAAAATCAACGATGGTATCTACAGTAACCCTTACTCAACAAGCTTTACTTTCTCATCGAAGAATAAAACTCTTCAAGAAAAAGTTAATAAAGCCATCAAAGACATGAAGGAAGATGGTGCCCTTACCAAGATTTCTGAGAAATTCTTTGCTGGTCAAGACGTTACAAAGAAAACAAAAGTTGACTACACTGAGATTGATATCTCTGATGTTGAATAATATGAGCGATCCAATTGGATCGCTTATTTGCTAAAGAAATGTTTAGAAAGATAGACTTATGATTATTGATTTTTCGCTGATTTTAAAAAGTATTCCCTATGTCCTAACAGGTCTGCATACACCATAGGAATCTCAGTTTTGAGCTTTATCATTGGAAACTTTTTTGCTATTCTTCTTGCCGTTATGCGGATGTCACAAAAGCCTTGGTTAAAGTATCCAGCCCGTATCTACATTTCATTTATGCGTGGGGTTCCTATGTTGGTCGTGCTCTTCATTCTTTACTTTGGCCTGCCTTATGTTGGCATTCAGATACCCACCCTTCTATGTGCCATAATTGGTTTTTCTACCGTAAGTGCAGCCTATATGGCAGAGATTTTCCGTTCATCCATTTCTGCTGTAGATAAGGGACAGTGGAAGGCTGCTCAATCTCTAGGACTTCCTCAAAAGCCAATTATTCATCACATCATTTTACCTCAAGCCCTACGTATTGCAGTAGCACCCACTTGCAATGTCATTATCGATATGGTTAAGAGTTCCTCATTGGCAGCTATGATTACAGTGCCTGACATTTTCCAAAACGCAAAAATTATTGGTGGGCGTGAGTATGACTACATGTCTATGTATATTCTAATTACCTTTATTTACTGGGTACTTAGTTTCATTTTAGAGCTTCTTCAAGGGCAAGTCGAAAAACGTTTAACGGTATATTAAGAGTAAAACAGACCGAGAAAAGTATCCTGGTCTGTTTATCACAATATTTAGAATTATTTAATATTTCAACCGCTTACATACATATAATTATGATATAAATTAACGATATTCTTTTGAGAGTTTTTTTTTAGTGATGAAAAAGAAAACAATCGTTGCAACGACCCTATCGACCCTACTTGTATCAACAGCCATCTTGGCTAATGCTGTTAAGGCTGACGAAGTAGAAACTAGTACAGCTATTACAGAACCAAGTACAGAAGTAGTAACCACAGAGGCAACTACCGATATGACATCTACTGCAGCAACAACTGCGTCAAACGAGTCTGCAACACCTCTAGCTAGCTCAACTAACTTCAACAGCTGAAACTAGCGTAGCACCAGTTGCTACGGCCAATGAAACAGCAACTGCATCTGCAAGCCCAGCAACACCAGCAGTTGTGACAAACGCTAGCGCAAGTGACAATAATGATACTGTAACTGTTCTTCACACTAACGACGTTCACGGTCATATCGTAGAGGGTGACTATAACGGAGTCATTGGCGATGCACTCTTTCAAATTATGCACCACTTAAAGGTAAACGTGTACTTGTTCTAGATGGGCACTCACATACCCTTCATACAGCAACTTACGGAGATAATGTTACTTACAATCAAACAGGTAGCCACCTAAATAATGTTGGCCGTGTTGTCTATAATTCTGACCGTGTTTTGTCACATGGAGTGATTACACATGACGAAGCTAAGAAAAATTACCAAGTTAACCCTACTGTTAAAGCTATGATTGATGACATTCAAGCTAAGTACAAGGCAGAATCTTCTAAAGTTGCCATTGACAATAGTCCTGTAAAACTTAGCGGTGACCGTATGGACGTTCGTGTTCGTGAAACAAACCTCGGTAATGCGGTTGCTGACGCACTTTTGGATTATGGTCAGTCTGACTTTACACACAAATCAAATCTTGCAGTAACTAACGGTGGTGGTCTTCGTGAAACAATTGCTAAGGACAAACCGATTACTAAAGGTGACATTATTGCCGTTCTTCCATTTGGTAACTCTGTTGCTCAAATTCAAGTAACTGGACAAAACATCTATGATATGTTTGTGAAATCACTTGGATCAATTCTCCAAGTTAATGAAAGTGGTAAAAATGTTTTTGACGAAAATGGTCAACCTCTTCTTGAACCTTCAGGTGGCTTCCTTCAAGTCGCTGGAGCTCGTGTATATTATGACACAACTCTTCCAACTGAAAAACGTATCCTATCAATTGACATCTTAGATCCAGAAACTGGTGTCTATAAACCACTCAACACTACTGAAACTTATTATCTAGTAACAAACGATTTCTTGGCTTGCTGGTGGTGATGGCTTCACAATGCTTGGTGGTCTTCGTGAAGAAGGTCCTTCACTCAATACAGTCTTTGCCGATTACTTGACGCATGCAGATCTTACGAAATACGCAGTTATTAATCCTAATTCACGTAAAATTTCTATTTCAAGTGCCAATTTTGCTGCTTTGAACAAGAAAAAGAATGCAGAAGATACAACGGTTAATCCAGTAAATCCTGTTGACTCAACTGTAGCTTCTAAAGTTTCAGAAAAAACGAAACCAGTGGTATCTAAAGTAGTAACAACACCTAACGGTAAAGTCTTCTTCGTTTAAACTTCAAACGAAACTCTTAAGGAAACTGAAAAAGTTACTGAAACTCCAAGCCAAACCGAAGAACTTCCAACAACAGGGGATAAAGCTTCACATGCAGGTCTTCTTGGACTGGGCATGTTGCTTACGATGTTTGGACTTAGTGGCAAACACAAAGGTAAAGAGAAAAACTAAATAGCTTCTCTGCATAAATAATAAGAGTTAACCAATGGTTAACTCTTATTTGTTTTCTTGTTGCTATGTGTCTTCCTGTACTGGCTCGGTATTTGAGCATAATAATGCTTAAATTGGCGGTTAAAGTTTGAAAGGTTGTTAAAACCAACGCTCGTAGAAATTTCTAAAACTGGTTTTACGCTATTACGGAGTTCCTCACAAGCAGCATTCAGTCTATCCTGAATAATAATAAATTCAGTGCAAGAGGTACCTGTATGTTGTTTAAATATGGTCATAAAATGCGTCTTACTGTACCCCATGAGCTCGGACAATTGTTCAATAGTAAGCGTCTCGACATAATGCTTATTGATGTGATCAATGATTTCCCGAATTTTTTCATTTTTACGATAATGATCATCAGAAGTCTTTCTCTCTACCAAACGATAGTAGTAGAAAAGGTAGATGATTTGGACTTAAGTAAAATCCCGTAGTGTCTCTCTTTTTGTCTAATGATCTTAAAAATTGCAAATAGGGTTCCCTTAATTTCAGAATACCCCTCATCAGTTGGTTTTAAACATTGTTTGAACTTAAAATTAGAATTTTGTAAGGGTTGAAGATAACGGAGACTAAGAGGATCCACTAGAAATTGTCCTAACATATCTAAATGAAAATGAAGAGTGTTAGTATGGTGCGACTGATTAGCAATAGGATGGACAGAATTGAGTCCATTAGGACGAATTAGAAAGATATCTCCAGCCTGACTATCAAAATAGTCATAATCAATGTGATAGCGAGCAGTCCCTTCATAGACGTATTAGATTTCAAGTTCTGGGTGCCAATGAAAAAGAATGTCAGGTCGTCCATTGTCAACTTTAGTTTCAGTTAGTCTAAAAAAGAAGATTATCATCAAAATCTATAAAATGTTTAAAATCAGTATCAGTAGTTTGTTGGCCCATCATTAACCTTTCAAAATCATAGGATAGTACCATGACAGCATTTTCTTTTTCGAAAAGCATGGCAAAATCATTTTAAGGTATAAATTTATTATTTTTAACATAATTATATTTCTGTAATAACTTAATTTAAAATAAAAAGATAGCAATCTATCTTTTTACATAAATTAAGTTATGTCTATTTACCGAGACAGAACTGACTAAAGAGTTGAGTAATAAGCTCATCCGGTGCGGCGTCACCAGTAATTTCGCCAAGAATTTCCCATGTGCGAGTCATATCAACTTGTAATAGGTCAACAGGCATACCTAATTCAAGACCTTGATTAACGGCTTCGAGACTTTCAAGCGCCTTTTCAATGAGTGAGATATGGCGTGCATTTGAAAGATAAGTAGCATCTTTTTCTACTAAGCCAGCATTATCAAAGAAGAGTTGGTTGATACGATCTTCGATTTTGTCAATGTTTTCATTTTTGAGGACTGAAATTGGGATAAGGTCCTCAGGAAGCTCTTCAGTCTGGATAGCTTGTGGAAGGTCCGTCTTATTTAAGAGAATGATTCGGTTGCTATTTTGGCTGATGTCAAGCAGTGTACGGTCTTGGTCGGTAAGTGGTTCAGAGCTATTAAGCACAAGAAGGACCAAATCAGCCTCTTCAAGAGCTTTTTTAGAACGCTCAACACCAATTTTTTCGACCACATCATCTGTGTCACGAATACCAGCGGTATCGATTAACTTAAGAGGAACACCCTTGATATTAACGTATTCTTCAATAACATCACGGGTAGTCCCTTCAATATCAGTGACGATGGCTTTCTCCTCACGTAGGAGATTGTTGAGAAGGCTAGACTTTCCGACATTAGGACGGCCTATGATTGCCGTCGAAAGACCTTCTCGTAGGATTTTTCCTCGTTTGGCAGTTGCAAGAAGATTTTCCAAGAGAGCCTGGAACTCTTGAGTTTTCTCACGGACTAGATTTGTGGTAACTTCTTCAACATCATCATACTCTGGGTAATCAATATTGACTTCGACTTGTGCCAAAGTATTAAGGATTTCTTGGCGTGTGTTGTTAATGAGATTTTTAAGCGAACCATCTAACTGAGAGACAGCAACAGTCATAGCCTTATCAGTTTTGGCACGAATCAAATCCATGACAGCTTCAGCCTGGGTCAAATCTATCCGTCCATTTAAGAAGGCACGTTTGGTAAATTCCCCTGGTTCGGCCATACGAGCACCAGAACGAATCAGGAGTTGAAGGATTTCATTGGTAACTGCGACACCACCATGTGTATTGATTTCTACGACATCCTCACGTGTAAAGGTTTTTGGTGCACGCATAACACTGACCATGACTTCATCAATAATTTCATTATTTTCGACAATATGGCCGTAGTTGATAGTATGAGAATCAACGGTTTCAAGATTTTTACCTTTGAAAACCTTATTAGCAATAGCAATAGCATCGGTCCCAGACAAGCGGACGATACCGATAGCACCTTCACCTAAGGGAGTTGAGATAGCAGTGATAGTATCGAATTCTTTGGTAATTGACATAGTTTTTCCTTTGGATTTTTTTCTTTACAAGTTTTAAAATGATTTAATTTCATTGTAACTCAAATGAGCAGTAGTAGCAAGGATTGGTTACCTTTAAAGGCAAGAAAAAAGAGCCTGAGCTCTTTTCCTTATTTATGACGTTCAAAATATGATTTAGACTCTTTGAGAATAATTGGTGAAAGGACTAGGAGGGCAATCAAGTTAGGCAATGCCATCAAGCCATTTACGATATCCGCAATTTTCCAAACAACCTCAAGTGTTAGGTAGCCACCAAGAGCGACCATAGCTACAAAGATAAGACGATAAAATGAGAGGAATTTGGTAGATTTGAAAATAAATTCGAAACAACGTTCCCCATAATATGACCAACCTAGAATAGTCGTAAAGGCAAACAAGACTAAAGAAAGTGTTAGAGCAAGTTCTCCAAAAGTTCCAAAAATAGAAGAGAAGGCCGCTTGTGTCATTGGTGCACCTTCTAAGCTACCAGACCATTGTCCAGTTACGAGAATAGCAAGTCCAGTAAGCGTACAAATGATAATAGTATCGATGAAGGTACCTGTCATAGAAATCAAACCTTGTTCAACAGGCTCTTCAGTCTTGGCAGCAGCAGCAGCAATAGGGGCAGAACCAAGACCTGATTCATTAGAAAATACCCCACGCGCAATACCAAGTCGCATAGCAGCCATGACAGTTGCTCCAGCAAAACCTCCGACAGCAGCTTTACCAGTAAATGCTGATTGGAAAACCATCTCAAGCACAGGGAGCAGCTGATTGAAATTAGCAAAAATGACAATAAGTGCGGCAATGATGTAAAGACCAGCCATAAATGGCACAACTTTTTCGGATACTTTTGAAATAGATTGAATACCACCGAAAATGATAGCAGCAGTAATAAGAGCTAAGATAACACTAACAATTTTTGGTGACCAACCAAAGCTGTTTTGAAGAGATGATGTGATTGAGTTAACTTGCGAGAAGGTACCAATACCCAACCATGCGACAAGAACGCCAGCAAAAGCGAAGAAGTAGGCTAAAGGCTTAGCGATTATTTGCCATTTTCCACTAAAACCGTGTGTGATGTAATACATTGGTCCACCAGAGACATTTCCTTGGTCATCAAGCGTACGGAATTTAATGGCTAAGAGACCTTCAGCATATTTGGTTGCCATACCAAAGAAAGCAGCAATCCACATCCAGAAAAGAGCACCAGGCCCACCAGTCTTAATGGCTGTCGCAACACCAACAATATTACCAGTACCAATAGTTGCAGCAAGTGCTGTGGCAAGGGCTGCAAAACTAGAAATATCACCCTCTCCTTTATCTTCAGCAAAGATAAGTTTAAAGGCTTTAGGCAGACGAATGATTTGCAAAAGTCCAAGACGGATTGTAAGGTAGATACCAGTTCCTACAAGAAGGACAAGAAGGGGAGGTCCCCATACAAAGTCATCAATGGAAGTGAAAAAGTCTAACATGCGTTTAAAATCTCCTTAGACCGAGACGTCAAAAAGAGGTTTGGCTTAACCAGACCTCTGAAAGTACAAAGCTATTACTGAAAGTTAAAAACTTTCAATGCTTTCTGTCCTTTTACCTGAGAGTTTCGGGTCTTATCCCTTGCCCCTTCGGTGTCTTGTCTACAGCATAAGCCGTTTCAAGATCTCTCCAGAAGTCCGTCAATCACCAGTCATCCTGATGACATCACTCGGTTATTATTTTATTACGGTTCCATCATATCGAAAAAACCGAACGCTGTCAACATATAATTTTATTATATACGTAAAAAATCCGAATATTGAGCTTTCAATTTATCGTTATCTATAGTTTTCAATCTCTCAAAAAGCACGTAATGTCATCCTTTTTATTAAGCTGAGACCCTAGCAAAAACAAACAGTTTTTCACTCAATTATTTTTTTCTATTACGAATAGACTCTGCATTTTCATCTAAAAAATGATAAAATAGTAGAGCTTATTTTTGAGAATGGAGAATATGATGAACCCATTATTAACTGGTATGAATGATCAACAAGCCGAAGCAGTCCAAACGACTGAAGGCCCTCTTTTGATTATGGCTGGTGCTGGATCAGGTAAGACTCGTGTCCTTACCCATCGCATTGCCTACCTTATCGACGAAAAAATGATCAATCCTTGGAATATTTTGGCCATTACCTTTACCAATAAGGCTGCCCGTGAAATGCGTGAACGTGCAGTGGCTTTAAATCCCGCAACTTCAGAAACCTTGATTGCGACCTTCCATAGCATGTGTGTACGAATCCTTCGTCGTGAAGCGGATCATATTGGCTACAACAGAAACTTTACTATTGTAGATCCAGGAGAACAACGTACTTTGATGAAACGTATTCTCAAGAATCTGAATTTAGATCCTAAAAAGTGGAATGAACGTGCCATTTTAGGGACCATTTCTAACGCCAAAAATGACCTCTTAGATGAGATAGCTTATGAGCATCAAGCTGGTGACATGTATACGCAAATCGTAGCCAAATGTTACAAGGCCTATCAAGAAGAACTTCGTCGTAGTGAGGCCATGGATTTCGACGATTTGATTATGATGACTCTTCGTCTCTTTGACAAAAATCCCGATGTCCTCGCTTATTATCAGCAACGTTATCAGTACATTCACGTAGATGAGTATCAAGATACCAACCATGCTCAATACCAATTGGTAAAACTCCTAGCTTCACGCTTTAAGAATATCTGTGTCGTGGGTGATGCTGACCAATCAATCTATGGATGGCGTGGAGCTGATATGCAGAACATTCTTGATTTTGAGAAGGATTATCCTGAAGCTAAGGTTGTCCTTCTGGAAGAAAACTACCGTTCAACCAAGAAAATTCTTCAAGCGGCTAACGAAGTCATCAAGAACAACCGCAACCGCCGTCCTAAGAAACTTTGGACTCAAAATGATGAAGGTGAACAGATTGTTTATTACCGTGCTAACGACGAGCGTGATGAAGCTGTATTCGTAGCTTCAACAATCGATAATATCGTCCGTGAAAAAGTCAAGAATTTCAAAGACTTCGCTGTTCTTTACCGTACCAATGCTCAGTCTCGTACCATTGAGGAAGCCTTGCTCAAGTCTAATATTCCATATACAATGGTTGGTGGGACAAAATTCTACAGCCGTAAAGAGATTCGTGATGTTATTTCTTATTTGAACTTGATTGCCAACACTTCTGATAACATTAGTTTTGAACGTGTCGTCAATGAACCTAAACGTGGAGTTGGGCCTGGCACACTTGAAAAGCTTCGGAACTTTGCCTATGAGCAAAACATGAGTCTCCTATATGCTTCAGCTAATATCATGTTGTCTCCTATTAAAGGGAAAGCAGCTCAAGGTGTTTACGATTTCGCTAACATGATTCTGAACCTACGTGATCAGTTGGATGGGCTAAGCATTACCGATACTGTAGAAGCTATTTTAGACAAGTCTGGTTATCTGGATGCTCTGTCCATGCAACAAACGCTTGAAAGCCAATCACGCATTGAAAATATCGAAGAGTTCATGTCTGTAACAAAGAATTTCGACGAGACTAATACAGATGGAACTGAAGATGAGACAGGCATTGACCGTTTAGGCCGTTTCTTGAATGATTTGGCTTTGATTGCTGACACGGACGATGGTGAGGCTGAGGCAGCAGAAGTAACCTTAATGACCCTCCACGCCGCCAAAGGGCTTGAATTCCCAGTTGTCTTCCTAATTGGTATGGAAGAAGGAGTCTTCCCTTTGTCACGTGCTTCAGAAGAGCCAGATGAACTCGAAGAAGAGCGTCGTTTGGCTTACGTAGGTATCACTCGTGCGGAAGAGATTCTTTTCCTTACCAACGCTAATACGCGTACGCTTTTTGGTAAGACTGGCTATAATCGTCCTAGCCGTTTCTTACGTGAAATTTCAGATGATTTATTACAATATCAAGGTCTAGCACGTCCAGCCAATTCATCATTTGGTGTTCGTTTTACAAAGGAAGAGCCGATACAATTTGGTCAGGGCATGAGTTTACAACAAGCGCTTCAGACCAGAAAAGCAAATGCACAGCCGCAAAAACATACTGGTGGCGCTCAGCCATTTTCAAAAGCTACTGGGGGACTACCTTTTAGTAAGGCTTCAGACTCTGGAAACTCAGCTACAGATTGGGAAATCGGAGATATCGCTCACCACAAGAAATGGGGAGATGGTACCGTCCTAGAAGTAACTGGAAGTGGCAAGACACAGGAACTTAAGATAAAATTTCCAGAAGTTGGACTTAAAAAAGTCTTGGCAAGCGTAGCACCTATTGTGAAGAAATAGAAAGGGACCGAAAGGTCCTTTTTATAAGCCCTCCCTATCACATTGATAAAAAATTTCTATTAGACAGCTAGCTTTTCTAGGTGTAGAATGAAGGCAACTTTTGTTTTGGAGGACACTCATATGTCACGAGAATTTTCATTTGAAACCTTACAATTACACGCTGGACAAACACCTGACAAGGAAACAAAATCACGTGCTGTTCCAATTTACCAAACCACTTCATATGTTTTTGACGACGCTCAAGAAGGTGAAGATCTCTTTGCCCTTAGAAAGCCTGGTAATATCTACACACGTATTACTAATCCAACAGTAGCAGTACTTGAAGAACGTATTGCAGCCCTCGAAGGTGGTGTTGGGGCCCTGGCTACGGCATCAGGTATGGCTGCAATCACCTATGCTATCCTTGGTTTGGCACATGCTGGCGATCATGTTGTTGCCGCAACAACCCTCTATGGTGGGACATTCAATCTCTTAAAAGAAACTCTTCCACGCTATGGTATCACAACAACTTTTGTAGATGTTGACAATCCTGAAGAAATTGAAGCTGCTATCAAAGATAATACCAAGCTTGTCTTGATTGAGTCTTTGGGAAATCCGCTTATTAATATTCCTGATTTTGAAAAAATTGCTGAGATTGCTCACAGTCATAAGATTCCGTTGGTTGCTGACAATACTTTTGGAACTCCATATCTCATCAATGTTATCTCCCATGGTGTAGATATCGTGGTTCATTCTGCAACTAAGTTTATCGGTGGACATGGAACAACTATTGGAGGTCTTATCGTCGATTCTGGTAAATTTGACTGGGAAGCTTCAGGCAAATTCCCACAGTTGGTTGACGAGGACCCATCTTACCACAATATCAGCTATACGCGTGATGTTGGTCCAGCAGCATTTGTAACTGCCCTTCGTACACAACTTTTGCGTGACACAGGGGCTGCCTTGGCACCTTTCAATGCTTTCTTGCTCTTGCAAGGACTTGAAACACTTTCACTTCGTGTCGAACGCCACGTCGAAAATACTAAAAAAATCGTAGACTTTTTGGAAAATCATCCAAAAGTTGAAAAAGTTAACTATCCTGGATTACCATCAAGTCCTTACTATGATTTGGCACAAAAATACTTCTCTAAAGGACCAGGTTCTATTTTCACTTTCCATGTTAAAGGTGGACAAGACGAAGCACGTACCATTATAGATAATCTTGAAATCTTCTCAGATTTAGCTAACGTTGCTGATGCAAAATCTTTGGTGGTGCATCCTGCAACAACAACTCACCAACAATTGGCAGAAGCTGATTTACTAGCTTGTGGTGTCACTCCAAATCAAATTCGTATCTCAGTTGGTTTGGAAAACGCAGATGATTTGATTGAAGATTTAAAACTAGCTCTTGATAAAATCTAAGTATTTCAATACAAAATGATTTAGCCAGCTCTTTAGTTGGTTTTTTGTTATACTATCCCTATGAAATTTGTTTTTGATTTGGATGGAACCCTATGTTTTGATGGTATGACCATGTCAAAAGACCTACAAAAGGTTCTTTTAACTGCACCAAAATACGGGCATGAAATTATTTTTATAACAGCATGCTCTTACAGAGACTGTCTTAGTATTTTAGAAGGAGAATTGAGAAAGCTGACAGTAGTTAGCTTAAACGGTGGTGAAGTTTTTCAAGATGAACGCTTAGTATCACAATACAGAATACCTTCTTCTGCTCTAAGAACGATTGTTAGCTACTGTGATATTTATAATCTCCCTTATTTTATTGATGATACCTTTAATTATGCTATTCAAAATTCTGAGTAAATCCCTTTTCTTTCAAATGTTGATCCATTAAACAAAGCAAGGATTTTGCCTATTCATGAACTTAATGAGCCCATCAAAGTTGTTATTCCACTTGTAGAGCATGAAGATATACGTGAAGACCTTATCTTTAATCTAAACAAACTGGAATGTTTAGACCTTAGTTATCATGATATCGAAAGGTGTCTTTACATTAATCCTAAAGGTGTGACCAAGGCTAGTACTGTTTTAAACCACTTTGGTAAAGACTTTGTAGCTTTTGGAAATGATCAAAATGATATTTCTCTTTTCAAAAATGCTATATATGGAGTGCAAATTGGTGATTATCCCTACCTAAATAACTTTGCGGATGAGGTTATTCCTGCAATTAATGCAGTTATTGCTGAAAAAATTAGACTACTGTTTGAAAAATTCTAAACAAATGATTAGGCTTGTCCCTATATTTACAGTACAATAGTTAAAAAAGTATTGGAGGACTAACATGCCAACATTTATTGGAAAACCAGTTACAGTAGCTGAAGACAAGCAACTTCAAGTTGGAGATATCTTGCGTGACTTTAACTTGACAGCCACAGATTTGAGTCAAAAAACACTTTCAGAATTCGACGGTAAGAAAAAAGTTATCTCTATCCTTCCATCCATTGATACAGGTATCTGTTCAACTCAAACACGTACCTTTAACAAGGAATTGTCAGAACTAGATGATATAGTGGTAATTACTATTTCAGTGGACCTACCATTTGCACAAGCTCGTTGGTGTGGTGCTGAAGGTCTTGAAAATGCTATCATGCTTTCTGACTACTATGACAATAGTTTCGGAAAAGAATATGGTGTCCTTATCGAAGAATGGCACTTGTTAGCTCGTGCAGTTTTAGTTACAGATGCTGACAACAAGATTACCTATGTTGAGTATTTGGACAATATCAATTCAGATCCAAACTATGAAGCAGCAGTGGCAGCTGTTAAAAGTTTATAATTAAGAGACTTAGGTCTCTTTTTTTGCCTTTATTACAGTTTTCACTTGCAAAAGTATTAGCTTCTTGCTATTATTGTATAGAAATACTAATTACGGATACTAGAATATAAAAAGGAGATCCAATGTCTGAAAAAGAAAGACCTCAACTTATTATCGATTACGAAGCTAATACAGATAAACTCGTTCGTTTAGGAGATGTTGTCGATCAATTTAAAGGAAAAGCCGTTCCTGCTAAGGCAGAACCAGGAGAGTTTGCAGTTATTAACCTATCGGATATGACAAGCAACGGCATTGCCTACGATAACCTAAAGACGTTTTCTGAAGAACGCCGAAAATTATTACGCTTTCTTTTAGAAGATGGTGATGTCCTTATTGCTTCTAAGGGAACGGTTCAGAAAGTTGCTGTTTTCGAAGATCAAGGTAAGCGTGAAGTAGTCGCTTCATCAAACATAACAGTGCTTCGTCCCAAAGAGAAACTTCGTGGTTTCTACATCAAATTCTTTCTTGAAACTGAGATTGGGCGTGCCTATTTAGACTATGCTGATAAGGGTAAGGCTGTCCTAAATTTGTCGACAGCTGACCTCTTGGATATTAAAATTCCTGAGATACCGATTGTTAAGCAAGATTATCAAATTGCTGCCTACTTACGTGGGCGTGCCGATTACCACCGTAAGATGGTTCGTGCAGAGCAGGAGTGGGAAAATATCCAGCAAAACGTTACAGAAGCCCTATTTGGGAATTAACAAAGCCAACAAACTAAGATTTGTTGGTCTTTTTTTTCATTCACTATAGATTTATCACAACCTGTTGCAACAATCATAAAAGAGCATCCAGAGGTCAAGGAATTACTGATTAATCTTGGTTTCAAGCCCTTGTCCAACCCAGCTATGCTAAATACTGTCGGTAAGGTAACAAGTTTAAAAGCTGGCTCTAAGTTATCAAATATTCCCTTATCTAAAATTAAGTGAACCTTACTGTTCAATGGTTATGAGGTCATCGGAGACTAATATGGAAAACAATCGTATTCAAATACTTAAAGAAATTCTCCTTGATTTACATCATGGAGCTAGTCCCGAAAGTGTTCAAGAGCTTTTCAATCAACACTTCAAGGGAGTATCTGCACTTGAAATATCTATGATGGAGCATGAATTGATGGCATCTGAAGATGGGGTTACCTTTGAAGATGTAATGAGTCTCTGTAATGTCCATGCCAACTTATTCAAGGGAGCAATTGCAGATGTCGAAGTAGCAGATGCTGATCAAGAAGGTCATCCTGTCTATGTTTTCAAGCAAGAAAATCTAGCCCTACGTTCAGCTATACTTCGTATCCGTCGTATCATAGAAAACATCAGTAAACCTGAAAATGAGCCCTTTAAATCTGATTTATTAAACGGTCTTAAGCATCAGATGACTTTACTTGGGCAATTCCATAATCATTATACGCGTAAAGAAAAGCTTTTCTTTCCCATTATGGAGCGTTATGGTCACGATTCACCTCCAAAGGTTATGTGGAGAGTAGATGACGATATCCGAAAACTCTTTTGAGATGCAGGGTCTAAACTCCAAGAACTTTCGAACTCTGATGCTGATATTGAAGAATTCTCAAAAGCATTCGAAACATTTTCGGAAGAATTTGAAGCTATGATCTTAAAAGAAGAGGCTATCTTACTTATGATTCTGCTTGAAACCTTCACACAGGATGATTAGCTTTCAATTGCCGAGGAAAGCGATGCCTACGGCTATGCAATTATAAAAAAAAACAGTCTAGGACAAGGACTGAGGAAAATACCGAAAATACTCGAATCATCGACACTCCTGAGGGTCAATTCACTATCACCTTCACGCCAAAACCAAAAAATAAATCTGTCGCAAACAGAGAAACCACTCAGCCATTTGGTAATGGTTACCTTTCTGTTGAACAGGCTAATCTCATTCTTAATCATCTCCCTTTGGAAATCACTTTTGTTAATAAAGATGATGTTTTCCAATACTACAATGATAATGTCCCGGCGGATGAGATGGTCTTTAAACGAACACCTAGCCAAATTGGACGAAATGTTGAACTTCGTCATCCACCCAAAGTACTTGATAAGGTCAAGAAAACCTTTAACTTACTCAGAAGTGGGGAACGTGACCAAGTTCCAATGTGGTTCAAGTCTGAACGTTTAGGAAAATTCGTCTATGTAACTTATGCTGCTGTCAGGGATGACCAGGGGGATTTTCAAGGTGTCTTAGAGTATGTGCAAGATATTTAGCCTTTCTTTGAATTGGAAAGTGATCTAAATAGAGATATCGATTAAAATGAACAAGTAGTCCTGTGATTTCTTCTCATTATAAAAGTTAGGAGGTTAGAGATGTTGTTCTCTGCCTCTTTATGTTTCTACCTAGCTCTTTAGGATTGCTTTTGATATAATTAAAAGTATGATTTCAGGAATTATTAATCTAAAAAAAGAGGCTGGAATGACCAGTCATGATGCTGTTTTTAAACTACGCAAAATATTACATGAGAAAAAAATTGGGCACGGCGGAACTCTTGATCCAGATGTTACTGGTGTTCTACCTATAGCAGTTGGAAAAGCTACTCGTGTTATTGAATACATGACTGAAGCGGGTAAAGTCTATGAAGGCGAAATCACTATTGGATTTTCGACAACTACCGAAGATGCTAGTGGAGAAGTCGTCCAAACAACTCCAATAACAGAGCTAGATGGAGCAACTGTCGATCAGGCGATGGCTAGTTTTGAGGGAGAAATCACACAAATTCCTCCTATGTATTCAGCGGTTAAGATCAACGGAAAGAAACTTTATGAGTACGCCCGAGCTGGAGAAGAAGTTGAACGTCCTCAACGTCAGGTAAAAATTACCGAGTTTGTCCGAACCTCACCTATTGAGCTAGAAAACGGTACTGCAAGATTCACCTTCCGTGTTGCTTGTAGTAAAGGAACTTATGTCCGCACCTTATCTGTTGATTTGGGTGTAAAACTAGGCTTTGCTAGTCATATGTCTGCTCTGCGTCGAACAGCTTCTGCAGGTTTAACATTAGATTCATCCCTAACTCTGTCACAAATTTCTGAAATGGTAGAAGCAGGAGACCAGTCCTTCCTACTCCCTATTGAATTTGGCGTTCAGGACCTGCCAGCCGTACAAGTCACTGAAGATGATGCCAAAGAAATCTCATTTGGTCGCTTTATTTCAATTAATAGCCAAGAGCCTTTGGTTGCTGCCTTTTTGGGCGACAAAGTTCTAGCTATTATGGAAAAGCGAGGTCAAGTCTATAAACCTAGAAAAGTATTAAGTCAATGAAAGTAACGCCGATAAACGATTATAAAGATATCCATCAGGATAAGGAAACCGTCTTGGTCTTAGGGTATTTCGATGCTCTTCATCGTGGTCACAAGGTCCTTTTTGATAAGGCACGCCAGATTGCTGATGAAAAACAGCTTGAAGTAGCTGTCCTTACCTTTAACGAGAGCCCTCAACTGACTTTCCAACGCTATACGGATGATCTCCTTCTGCATATCACAGCACCTCAGAGACGTTGTGATCTTTTTAAAGCCTATGGCACAGATCAACTTTACTTAACAGATTTTAATAGTGATTTTGCTCGAACAAGTTCTGACGACTTCATTACACGTTATATTAACCGTCTAAAAGCTCAAGAGATTGTAGTTGGGTTCGACTATAAATTCGGACACCATCGCACTGATACGGACTATTTAGACCGTAATTTTTCTGGTACTGTTCATGTCATTGAGGAACAGCAAAGTGGTGGCGAAAAGATTTCATCAACGCGTGTTCGTCAATTAATCCGAGAAGGCAATGTGAAAGAGGCCAATAATCTCTTAGGACATGAATTCTCTACGCGAGGGATCGTGGTACATGGTGATGCGCGTGGTCGGACTATTGGTTTCCCAACAGCAAATCTAGCACCTATTGATAGGACTATTCTACCAGCAGATGGTGTCTATGTTGCGGATGTCGTAATTGATGGTAAGCGCTATCGTTCCATGACTAGTCTAGGAAAAAACGTCACTTTTGGTGGTACAGAGTTACGTCTTGAAGCCAATATCTTTGATTTTGAAGGTGATATATATGGAAAAACAATCGAAGTCTTCTGGTTAGATTATATCCGTGATATAATAAAATTCAATAATATAGACGAGCTATGTGACCAACTGAAAGCGGATAAAAAAATTGCGGAAAACTTTAAGAAAGCGTAGCCAAAACTAAGAAAATAATGTATAATATTTTTGGAAAGTTAATGTGAAAGGGGTGTTTGCATGGTAACTTTATTTTTATCACCTAGCTGCACCAGCTGTAGAAAGGCACGAGCATGGTTGATCAATCATGAAGTTGCTTTTGACGAACGCAATATCATCACGAGCCCATTAACTCACGATGAATTGATGAATATTTTGTCTCATACGGAAAATGGTACTGAAGATATCATTTCAACTCGTTCTAAAGTCTTTCAGAAGTTGAATATTGATGTGGATAATTTGACAATTGAGGAGCTCATTCAATTGATTTCTGAATATCCAAATCTTCTTCGTCGACCAATCATTATGGATAACAAACATATGCAAATCGGTTTTAACGAAGATGAGATTCGTGCCTTTTTGCCTCGTGACTATAGAAAGCAAGAATTGCGTCAAGCGACTATTAGTGCTGAAATTAAGGGTAATAATGACTAAAGGAAATTATTCCTACCCACTCGATCCATCATGGAGCACTGAGGAAATTACCACAGTGCTTCATTTTTTGAGTCAGGTAGAAAAAGCATATGAGAGTAAGGTTGACCGTGATCAGCTCTTGGAGGCTTATAAGGCGTTTAAAACAGTTGTTCCAGGAAAAGCACCTGAAAAGCAACTAGACAAGGCCTTCCAAGAAGCAAGCGGTTTTTCAATCTACCAAGCTGTCAGAGCTGCTAAAGCAAAAGAAAAAGGATTTGTAACACTTGGAAAATAAACTTGTTTTTGCTAAAGAAATCATCAAGGAAGCTGGGGCGTTTATTAAAAAAAGTTTGAGTAAAACAATCACGGTAGAGGAAAAGTCTGCTTTTGATGATTTAGTAACTAATATTGATAAACAAACGCAAGATTTACTAGTAGCACGCATTAAATCAGCTTTCCCAACAGACAATATTTTGGCTGAAGAAAATAACATGGTTCATAATATCAAAGATGGAAACGTCTGGGTCTTGGATCCTATTGATGGGACAGTCAATTTTATCGTCCAACAGGATAATTTCTGTGTCATGATTGCCTATTACGAAAAGGGACAGGGAAAATTTGGCCTAATATACAACGTTATGGCTGATCAGCTTTTCTATGGTGGGGGTCAGTTTGACGTATACTGCAACGATAAATTGCTTTCACCATATAAGAGACGTCCTCTGGATCGTTGTCTAGTAGGTAGTAATGCTGCTATGTACGCTAAAAATTACCATGGTATAAAAGGATTCATTGACAAAACTTTGGGTGTTCGAGTGTATGGTGGTGCTGGTCTAAGTATGTCCAAGGTCCTTTCTGGTCAAATTTTAGCTTACTTTTCAGTTATTTACCCATGGGATTATGCTGCAGCAAGTATTATGGGAAAAAAATTGGGCTACCAACTTGAAACCATTACTGGAGAGCTACTTGATTATTCTAGTCGCCAAGCTGTGATGCTTGTTCCTAAAGATAGACTTGAAGAAATCAGAGATATTCTTAACTCAGAAAATTAACTTTAAAAATATATACTATTCTGGACAAATCAGAATAGCAAGTTCTCTTGAGTGGTCCAGTTTTTTTGATAGAAAGGAAACTATGAAATTTCCATCAGATTTTATAGAAAAATATAAAGACTTACTTGGTGCTGAAGCGGAGGAATTCTTTACATCTTTTGATCAAGAAGCTGTGTCTGCCTACCGCATTAACCCTCTTAAAAAGCAGCAGAAGGACTATCCTGATCCTATTCCTGGAACACCTTGGGGCCATTACGGTAAAATTTCAGGAAAATCTTCTGACCACGCGACTGGTTTAGTTTATTCTCAAGAACCAGCTGCTCAAATGGTTGCTCAAGTGGCAGCTCCATCAAAAGGAAGCCGTGTTCTAGACTTAGCCGCAGCACCAGGCGGAAAATCCACGCATCTCCTAAGCTATCTGGATAACACAGGTTTACTCGTCAGCAACGAAATCAATTTCAAACGTAGCAAGGTTCTAGTTGAGAATATTGAGCGATTTGGTGCTAAAAATGTTGTTGTGACTAATACGTCAGCTGATAAACTAGCCAAAGTTTTTAAAAATTATTTTGATATGATTGTCTTTGATGGACCATGTTCTGGAGAAGGAATGTTTCGCAAGGACCCTGATGCAATCCAGTATTGGCACAAGGACTATCCTAGTGAACTGGCACAATTGCAGAAGGACATCCTAGCAGATGGTTTGAAGATGTTAGCCCCAGGAGGACAATTAGTTTACTCAACATGTACCTGGTCTCCTGAGGAAAATGAAGGTGTTGTTGCTTGGATTTTAGAGAATTACCCTGACCTTGAATTGGTGGCAATCCCTAAATTGAACGGGATGAGCGATGGGATTGATTTTCCAGAAACAGCTCGAATGTATCCACACCATTTCAAGGGGGAAGGTCAGTTTGTGGCAAAATTCCAGGATAAGCGCATGCCTGAGCAGTCATGCATCAAAGAGGGGAAAACAAACCTCAATAAGGAGCAAAAACAGCTCTGGGATGATTTTGTTAAAAAACACCTCAAGCTACCTCTAGACGGTTTACTACAAGTCTTTGGCGACAACCTCTATCTACTTCCTAGGGGACTACCAGATCTTTCCAAAGTTAAAATCGCACGCAATGGCTTGCATCTTGGCATCTTCAAGAAAAAACGTTTTGAGCCAAGTTTTGCACTTGGAATTGCTTTAACATCGGATGAAGTAGTCTCAAGTATAGAGTTAACTCAAGAACAATTTGCACAGTATGCCTCTGGTAATGTGGTTACACTTGACCAAACGTTAGAAAACGGTTGGTATCAACTTTTGGTAGATGGTAATGGATTTGGCTTTGCTAAGGTTATTGGAAATACTTTAAAAAACTACTATCCTAAGGGTTTAAGATTCCATATTTGAAGCCTGTAATCAAACTGTAACATGACATAATTAACCTAGACTTGGTATAATTAATTTAATGTCTTTTAACAGTATATATTGAAGGCATTGGTTAAATTTTGTGACAACATATCGGAGGATAGAAATGAAAAAAACAAAAGGCCTTGCAGTGATTTTATCACTGGCAATGGCCATGCTAGTCTTAACTGGTTGTGCCTCTTGGATTGACCGTGGTCAGTCCATTACAGCAGTTGGTTCTACGGCTCTTCAACCCTTAGTAGAAGCAGCATCATATGGTTTTGCTGAAAAGAATCCTGAAATTGTGGTTAACGTCCAAGGGGGCGGTTCTGGTACTGGACTTTCCCAAGTGCAATCAGGTGCTGTTGAAATTGGGAATAGTGATCTTTTCGCTGAGGAAAAATCTGGAATCGATGCCAGTAAGCTCGTAGACTTTCAAGTTGCAGTTGCAGGTATTGCAGTTATCACTAATCAGAAAGTATCCGTTGATAATTTGACAACAGAACAACTTCGTAAAATCTTCACTGGAAAAATCACAAACTGGAAACAGCTTGGTGGACAGGATTTGGAAATTACTATCGTTAACCGAGCAGCTAGCTCAGGAACACGCGTAACTTTCGATGCTGTGATTATGGATGGCAAATCACCAATCCGTACCCAGGAGCAAGATTCTAACGGAATGGTTAAGTCAATTGTCGCTCAGACACCAGGTGCTATTTCATACCTATCATTTGCTTACCTTGATGATTCAGTTAAAACATTGAAACTAAATGGATTTGAACCTAATGCGAAAAATGTTGCGACTAACGATTGGCCTATTTGGTCCTACGAGCATATGTATACTAAAGGGAAACCTAATAGCTACACCAAACAATTCTTAGACTACATGATTAGTGACGAGGTTCAAGAAAATATCGTTAAAAAAATGGGATACATTCCAATTCATACTATGAAAGTTACTAAGGATGCTGACGGCAAGGTTACAAAGAAGAGTGAGGAGTAATCATGAAAAATGAAAAATTGATGAAACAATTAACTTCACCCTCTAAAAATTCACGCCTTGAGAAATTTGGTAAAACAATCACTTTCCTTTGCTTGGCCTTGATTGTTTTCATCGTAGCATTGATTTTACTTTTCGTTGCTCAAAAAGGCTTGGCGACTTTCTTTGTTAATAAAGTCAGCTTAGTTGAGTTTCTCTTTAGTGGCGATTGGTCACCGTCTGAAGGCAAATTCGGGGCTCTGCCAATGATTATAGGGTCATTTTTGGTTACCTTACTTTCAGCCTTGATTGCAACGCCATTTGCCATTGGTGCAGCTATCTTTATGACTGAGATTTCTCCTAAGGGAGCTAAATTCCTACAACCCGCTATTGAACTCTTAGTAGGAATTCCATCTGTTGTTTACGGATTCATTGGTCTGCAAGTCGTGGTTCCATTTGTTCGCTTCATTTTTGGTGGAACAGGTTTTGGTATCCTTTCAGGTACCTTTGTCTTATTCGTCATGATTCTACCAACCGTAACCTTTATGACAACAGATGCACTTCGTGCAGTGCCACGTCATTATCGTGAAGCTAGTCTTGCCATGGGAGCTACTCGCTGGCAAACAATTTGGCGTGTGACACTTAATGCGGCTAAACCGGGTATTTTCACTGCTGTTATCTTTGGTATGGCCCGTGCCTTTGGTGAGGCTCTTGCCGTTCAGATGGTTGTTGGAAATTCCGCAGTTATTCCTACGTCTTTAACGACACCAGCAGCAACGTTGACCTCTGTATTGACTATGGGAATCGGAAATACAGTCATGGGAACTGTTTCAAATAATGTCCTTTGGTCACTTGCCTTAGTGCTCTTATTGATGAGTCTTGGTTTCAATATGTTGGTGAAATTTATCACTCGTGAGAGAAAGAGAAATTATGAACGCTAAAAAAGTCGATAAAATTGCTATCAGCACGCTCTATGTGATTGCTGGCATTATTGTAACAATCCTAGCAGCCCTGATTCTCTATATCTTGGTTCGCGGGATTCCACACATCAGTTGGTCATTCCTGACTAGTATGTCATCATCTCACAAAGCTGGCGGAGGAATTGGAGTTCAACTATACAATTCATTATTTTTGTTGGTTATTACTTTAATTATTTCTGTTCCTCTTTCAATGGGAGCTGGTATCTTCCTATCAGAATATGCTAAAAAAGGCCGGCTCAGCAACTTTGTCCGTACCTGTATTGAAATCCTTTCATCACTGCCTTCAGTGGTGGTCGGACTCTTTGGTTATTTAATTTTTGTTGTACAATTCCAGTACGGATTTTCAATCCTTTCAGGTGCCTTGGCATTGACTGTCTTTAACTTGCCTCAAATGACTCGTACCGTTGAAGATAGTTTACGCACAGTTCACCACACTCAACGCGAAGCTGGACTTGCCTTAGGCTTGTCTAGATGGGAAACTATATGTCACGTTGTCATTCCTGAAGCTTTGCCTGGTATTGTGACTGGAATAGTACTTTCCTCTGGACGTATTTTTGGGGAAGCAGCAGCACTTATTTACACAGCAGGACAATCTGCACCAGCGCTTAACTGGAGCAACTGGAATCCGCTTAGCATATCTAGTCCAATATCAATTTTCCGTCAAGCTGAGACACTTGCAGTTCACATCTGGAAGGTCAACTCAGAAGGTACGACACCTGACGCCACTGCAGTGTCTGCTGGTTCAGCAGCAGTGCTTATGATTTTCATCTTGATTTTCAACTTTGGTGCACGTCGTTTAGGAGCTTACCTCCATAAGAAATTAACATCCGCTTAAAGGAGATTTCATGACAAAATACAATTGGGACGAGCGTCATATTATCACCTTCCCAGAGAAGAAGCTCGCTCTTGAAACCAAGAATTTGCATGTCTACTATGGTCAAAAAGAAGCCATCAATGGTATTGATATGCAATTCGAAAAAAATAAAATCACTGCACTCATCGGTCCCTCAGGATGTGGGAAATCAACCTTTCTTCGTAGCCTAAACCGCATGAATGATACTATTGATGTTGCCAAGGTTACTGGACAAATCCTTTATGAAGGAGTTGATGTCAATGCAAGTAATATCAATGTTTATGAAATGCGCAAACACATTGGAATGGTCTTTCAACGTCCAAACCCATTTGCCAAGTCTATCTATAAAAACATCACCTTTGCCCATGAATGTAATGGTGTGAAAGATAAGCAAACTTTGGATGAGATTGTTGAAACATCACTTAAACAAGCGGGACTTTGGGAACAAGTAAAAGATGACCTTCATAAGTCAGCTTTTACACTCTCTGGTGGTCAGCAACAACGTCTTTGTATCGCAAGGGCTATCGCCGTTAAACCACAGATTCTTCTTATGGATGAGCCAGCAGCTTCATTAGATCCTGTAGCTACTATGCAGCTAGAAGAAACCATGTTTGAGCTGAAAGAAGATTATTCCATTATTATCGTCACACACAATATGCAACAAGCGGCTCGTGCCAGTGATTATACAGCATTTTTCTACCTTGGTGATCTTATCGAATATGATGAAACCAAGAAAATCTTCCAAGATGCTGCTCTACAGTCAACCAGTGACTATGTATCAGGACGCTTTGGATAGAAAGGAGCACTTATGACTGAACCAATCATTTCAATCAATGATTTATCGGTGTATTTCAATAAGAAAAAAGCCATTAATAATGTGACTATGGATTTCTATCCAAATGAAATCACAGCCCTTATCGGGCCATCTGGATCAGGAAAATCAACCTTGCTTCGTTCTATCAACAGAATGGGGGACTTAAACCCTGAATGCACAGTTACTGGTGCAGTTTCCTACAATGGCCATAATGTCTACAGTCCTCGAACAGATACTGTTGAACTCCGTAAGGAAATTGGTATGGTCTTCCAACAACCCAATCCCTTCCCTATGTCTATATATGAGAACGTAGTCTATGGCCTTCGTATCAATGGTATCAAAGATAAGGCGGTTCTTGACAAAGCAGTAGAAGAATCTCTAAAAGGAGCTTCAGTCTGGGAGGAGGTTAAGGACCGACTTCATGACTCAGCACTTGGTCTTTCAGGTGGGCAACAACAACGAGTTTGTGTTGCACGGGTACTTGCCACCTCACCAAAGGTGATTCTTCTTGACGAACCAACATCTGCCCTAGACCCTATTTCCGCTGGTAAGATTGAAGAAACACTCTATAACCTTAAAGATCAATATACATTGTTGCTTGTCACACGTTCTATGCAACAGGCAAGCCGTATATCTCAACGAACAGCCTTTTTCCTCGATGGAGAACTTATTGAGTATTCATCAACTAAAGACATGTTCCTTAATCCACAACACAAAGAAACCGAAGATTACATTACCGGTAAGTTAGGTTAAGAAAGGACGGAGTCATTAACAATTATGATGTTACGAACACCCTTTGAAGAAGAATTAGAAAAGCTTCACAACCAATTTTATGCCATGGGTACTGAAGTTGCTGCACAGCTCAAAAAATCTCTGCGTGCCTTTATTAGTCATGACCTTGAATTAGCCAAGGAAGTTATCGAAAACGACGAAATCGTCAATAACTACGAAACCAAACTTGAGAAAAAATCACTTGAACTTATTGCGCTCCAGCAACCTGTATCAAGTGATTTACGTACTGTAATCACTGCATTAAAAGCATCTAGTGACGTCGAACGTATGGGTGACCATGCGGTGGCCATCGCTAAAGCAACCATCCGTATTAAGGGTGAAAGCAGAATGACAGATATTGAAACTGAAATCAAGAAAATGGGAAAAGCCGCCCGCCACATGGTCGAAGAAGCTCTCGAAGTTTACTTGAATGGTGACGAAGAACGTGCTTATGAAATCGCAGCTTCAGACGAGATTATTGATAATTATTTCCGTGACATCCAAGCTATGACAGTAGAAGGTGTCCGCGAAAATCCAGATGCAGCATTTGCTGCCAAAGAGTATATCCAAGTACTCGTGTACCTAGAACGTATTGGTGATTATGCCCGTAATCTTTGTGAATGGGTTGTCTACCTCAAGTCTGGAAAAATCATTGAATTATAGGCAAAGTTTAAAATCTATGTTATAATGAGCCTGTATTGAATAATTCAGGCTCATTTCTTTTGTTAAAGTACCTGATATCGAAACAAATATCAGTCTGTTTCGATACGAAAAGTTAGATTAGGAGTATTTACATATGACAGCATCTGTTGCTCGTTTTATCGAAAGTTTCATCCCTGAAAATTACAATCTTTTCTTGGACATTAATCGTTCTGAAAAGACCTTTACAGGGAATGTTGCCATTACTGGTGAAGCCATTGATAATCACATCTCTCTTCACCAAAAAGACCTTACCATTAATTCAGTTCTCTTGGATAATGAATCCTTGAACTTCCAAATGGATGATGCCAATGAGGCTTTTCATATTGAACTTCCAGAAACTGGGGTTCTAACAATTTTCATAGAATTTTCTGGCCGCATCACAGATAATATGACTGGTATTTATCCATCATATTACACTTACAATGGTGAAAAGAAGGAAATTATTTCAACACAGTTTGAATCTCATTTCGCTCGTGAAGCTTTTCCTTGTGTTGATGAACCAGAAGCAAAAGCAACTTTTGATCTTTCATTGAAATTTGACGCTGAAGAGGGCGATACTGCCTTGTCAAACATGCCAGAAATCAATAGCCATTTGCGTGAAGAAACTGGAGTTTGGACATTCGAGACAACACCTCGCATGTCTACATACCTTCTCGCCTTTGGTTTCGGTGCTCTTCATGGTAAAACAGCTAAAACAAAAAACGGCACTGAAGTTGGTGTCTTCGCTACAGTTGCACAAGCAGAAAATAGCTTCGACTTCGCTCTTGATATTGCCGTTCGTGTCATCGAATTCTATGAAGACTACTTCCAAGTCAAGTATCCTATTCCATTATCATACCACCTTGCTCTTCCTGACTTTTCAGCGGGTGCCATGGAAAACTGGGGTCTTGTTACCTATCGTGAAGTTTACCTCCTTGTAGATGAAAATAGCTCAGCTGCAAGCCGTCAACAAGTTGCCCTTGTTGTTGCTCACGAATTGGCTCACCAATGGTTCGGTAACCTTGTTACCATGAAATGGTGGGATGATTTATGGCTTAACGAAAGTTTCGCCAACATGATGGAGTATGTTTCAGTGAATGCTATTGAACCAAGCTGGAACATCTTTGAAGATTTCCAAACAACTGGTGTACCTAATGCTCTTCAACGTGACGCAACAGACGGCGTACAGTCTGTCCACATGGAAGTCAGTCATCCAGACGAGATTAACACCCTCTTTGATAGTGCTATTGTTTATGCCAAGGGTAGCCGTCTTATGCATATGCTCCGCCGTTGGTTAGGCGATGAAGCCTTTGCCAAAGGGCTTAAAGCTTACTTTGAAAAACACCAATATAACAATACTGTTGGACGTGACCTTTGGAATGCTCTTTCAGAGGCTTCAGGTAAGGATGTCTCTAGCTTCATGGACACATGGTTAGAGCAACCAGGATACCCAGTGGTTAGTGCAGAAGTTGTTGATGATACGCTTATCCTTAGTCAAAAACAATTCTTCATTGGTGAACATGAAGACAAAGGGCACCTTTGGGAGATTCCATTGAATACAAACTGGAATGGGCTTCCAGATACACTTTCAGAAGAGCGTATTGAGATTCCAAATTATAGCCAGCTTGCTACTGAAAATAATGGAGTTCTCCGTCTTAATACAGCTAATACAGCACATTACATCACAGACTATCAAGGACAACTCTTGGACAATATCTTAGAAGATTTTGCAAACCTTGATACTGTAAGTAAACTTCAAATCTTACAAGAACGCCGTCTTCTAGCGGAAAGTGGACGTATCTCGTATGCAAGCCTAGTTGGTCTTCTTGATCTTGTCGAAAAAGAAGAAAGCTTCTTGATTTCTCAAGCTAAATCTCAAATCCTTGCTGGTTTGAAACGCTTTATCGATGAAGATACAGAAGCCGAAGTGCATTATAAAGCCTTGGTACGTCGTCAATTCCAAAATGACTTTGAACGCCTTGGTTTCGATGCCAAAGAAGGGGAGTCTGATGAAGATGAAATGGTCCGTCAAACAGCTCTCAGCTACTTGATTGAAGCAGACTATCAACCAACAGTCCTTGCAGCCGCAAATGTTTTCCAAGCCCATAAAGAAAACATAGAAAGCATTCCAGCAAGTATCCGTGGCCTTGTCCTCATCAACCAAATGAAACAAGAAAACAGTCTGTCTCTTGTTGAAGAGTATATTAATGCATACGTGGCAACAAACGACAGTAACTTCCGTCGTCAATTGACCCAAGCACTTTCATATCTTAAAAATCAAGAAGGTCTTGACTACGTACTAGGTCAGCTAAAAGATAAAAACGTTGTTAAACCGCAAGATTTGTATCTCTGGTATATGAACTTCCTCAGCAAATCTTTTGCTCAAGAGACCGTTTGGGACTGGGCTAAAGAAAACTGGGAATGGATTAAAGCAGCTCTTGGTGGCGATATGAGCTTTGATAGTTTTGTTAATATCCCAGCAGGAATCTTTAAAAATCAAGAACGTCTTGACCAATATATTGCATTTTTCGAGCCACAAACAAGTGACAAAGCTTTGGAACGTAATATTTTGATGGGAATTAAAACAATTGCTGCACGCGTAGACTTAATTGAAAAAGAAAAAGCTGCGGTTGAATCAGCTCTTAAAGATTATTAATATAAAAAACAAGCTTTCCATGAAGGAGAGTTTGTTTTTATTCACAATGATTTACATAATTTTAGTTCTGCTAACAATCGTAAATAAAATTAGCATCACATAATTAAATTTATGTATAATAAAAATAATCAACCTAAATCGGAATGGTTTTGATTGGTTAATTATAAATTATCTAGAGCATTTTTTTGCTCATCATTTACAATATGGGTGTAAAGATCAGTGACCTGAGTGGAAGCATGACCAAGTTGATGACTAACTAAAACTTGAGACTTAGTAGCATCATAAAGACGTGTTGCCAAAGTATGACGTAGTTTGTGGGGAGTGACACGAATCTTGAAATCCTGAGAATACTTAGCAACCATTTTTTCGATACTTGAAGCATCAATACGGTTGGGAACGCCTCGATATTCTGTTAAAAATAGAGCAACATCTTGCTTTTCAGCCTTATAGCGTTTATTACGTATGCTAAGATAGTTTTCAAGATAGGGTCTTGCAAAACTTGCCATATTCACCGAGTCCCGTTGACCACCTTTTCGAGTAACGTCAATAACCATCATTTTTAAATTGATATCTTTAAGGTCCAGATTTACAGCCTCAGAGAGTCGAACGCCTGAAGACAGCAGCAGGGCAATGATGGCTAAATCTCGCTCTTTATTCTTATAAAACGAAGATTTCGCACGATTTGAGAGTTTGACTTCGTATTCATTTTCTACATAATCAAGGAACTTCATGGTTTCATCGCCTAGAAAAAGTTTTTGTTTGATATTCTCAGCACGTGCAGCCAAGGTCTCTTTCTTTTTCTTAGTCGAAATTTTTTTCATGACGTTACGATAGAAATATGGTTCACCATCAGGTCCCTCGACCTCCTCAGTTAAATACTTATAGAGACTAGATAGAGCTGAAAGCGTACGATTAATGGTTGTTTGAGAGACACCCTGTTTCTTTGAATAGGTATTTAAAGATGGACGTTCACGTAGATAGAGGACAAACGATTCCATATCTTTTTTAGTTAGATTCTCCAAGGTTTTGATATGAATTGAGGCAATATCATCAGCATCTGAAATACCTGAGTCAATTAACCAGTTAAAAAAGCGTTTATATTCCTTGAGATATTCATATAAGGTCGTGAAAGAATACGGTACCGATAGTTTAGATTGATAATACTCCAAAACAAACCAAGGCATAAGAGATTTATATTCTTCAATTTTTTCTAGTAAGAGTTCACGTTTCATTAATCTTATTCTCCATAATTACTTAAATTACTTAATAGAAGTATATCACACCCTTATATTTCTTTCAAGAAAATTACAGTTTTTCGGAAAGATGTTATGAGGTGTTCTTCTCTTATGGTCTTTTTAGGTTTGCTGGCCTATGCTATTAAAAACTTACTAATCATCTACAATAATTTACGCATACAAAAACAACCTGGAGTTTGCCAGATTGTTTCAAACAATGATTAAGCTACGATAGCTTTTGCAACCTCCTCAGTTGTCATGTGTGAGAAATAAAGCGTTGTGTCAATGGTTTTGAGTTTTGCCAGGACATCTTCGTACTCGTAAGGTACACCGACCAAAAGTTCTTCAATATCAGATACATCGCCAATACCAAAGAAATCTCCGTAAATCTTAACAGATTTAATAATTGAATTTTCAACATTTGCATAGGTAGAAATCTTACCAGCTGGGTAACGGACATTACGTTCTACCGTGTATTCTGGAGATTGGCCGTATGTCCAGTCCCATGTATTGAATTGTTTATCATAAGACTCTTGAATCTTAGCCAAATCGTCTTCAGAAAGGACATATTCAGTCATTTCTGGGTAGAATTCTTTCATTTTTTCCAAGATCTTATCTGAGAATTCATTTACAGTGCATTTTTCTGGCAATTCGTCTACAATGTTAGTCACACGAGCACGTACAGACTTAACGCCTTTAGATTCAATTTTGTCTTTGCTGACTTTAAGGGCTTGACCAAGAACGGACATATCAACGTCAAAGAGTAAGCAACCATGGTGCATCATACGACCTTTATAGTAGGCTTGGGCATTTCCGCAAAATTTTTTACCATCGATCTCAAGATCGTTACGGCCAGTAAATTCAGCCTTAACGCCCAAATCAGCAAGTGTTGCGATTACCGGTTGAGAAAATATCTTAAAGTCAAATGCTCCTTCATCTGCCTTATTTGAGATGATAGTATAGTTGAGGTTGTTCAAATCGTGATAAACAGCACCACCACCAGATAAACGACGAACGACCTTAATATCATGAGCATCAGTATATTCTTTGTTAATCTCTTGAATGGTATTTTGGTGTTTACCAACAATGATAGCTGGACGGTTAATCCAGAGAATGAACAATTCATCTTCATCTACCAATTCACGAAAGGCATAGGCTTCCAAAGCAATATTATAGGCAGGATCATTTGATGTATTTACGATATATTTCATGATGTCTCCTCTTGTAATGTGGTACCTATATTATAATGGAAAACGGTGACAAAGTACACGAAGATGGCTTGAGAGCAATTATTTTCATGATATAATAGTAAAAAACATGGGAGTTAGGGATGATAAAGTAATTTTGTAGGTTTTGTAGGTATTGTAAAAGACTGAAAATCATACTAGCGCTTCTTCTTATGGCTTTTATAGGTCTTTTTTTTTTTTAACGGTTACAATAGAGCTTTTAGACCTTATCTCTATGATAAGAGCAATTACTATTACAATGCTTATCATTACAAGGTCAAGAAGATAAAATCTCAAAAGAAAATTGTCAAAGATATAGAGATTGAAGTTCTACACTTTGGAAAAGACGATTTCCCTGATAATCTCTCTACATATAAGGACAGCCATTATACTGACAAAGAAATTGATCCGAGAAGGCTTTTTTTGCATATCACTTTTACAGATAATACCAATATGACTTTACCATTTGGACAGGTGACTTCCACTGAAAACCATTCTGAACGTTATGAAAACAATTTCGATTATAAAGTTTTTGAAGTCGGTCTAGGCTTTGATAAAGAATGGTTTTCTAATGCAGAGAATTACAAACAAATGATTCAGCGTTTCCATGGTCTTTTACTCAGATGAATTTACAAATTTTCCACTTAGTCTTGATTTAACAGGTAAGAACGAGAATTTTAAGATTACTATTACGGATTCTTACCTAGAAGAAGAATCTAGAACAACAAAAGATGAAATCCATTATCTAAAATACTCTAAGTCTAATACTTACGATTCATCAAATAAAGAAGCATATATTAATGATGTACTAAATTATCATGCAAAATAACATAATCTTATTTATGTAAAAACGGTTAATTATCCTATTGGCTGTGTTTTTTCATGCAAAAAAACAAGACCATTTCTGATCTTGTTTTCCTTCTACACAACTAGACTAATATTTTGTGTGCCAGATATCTTTGTCATATTGTTCGATTGTACGGTCAGATGAGAAGAATCCTGCTTTAGCAATGTTGTAAACAACTTTCTTGTTCCATGCATCTTGATCTTCGTAAGCTGCGTATACTTCTTCTTTCTTCTTGATGTATTCGGCCAAGTCAATCAATGTCATGAACCAGTCTTTAGAGATAAGTTCTTTGTAAAGACGTTCTAAACGTTCTTTATCCCCAACTTTTACAAGGTCCTCGCTTACGATAAAATCAACAGCTGCTTTGATGTTAACATCGTTTTCATAGTAATCACGTGATACGTAACCTTCTTTTTTATAAAGGTCGATGATTGTATCAGAGTCTTTACCGAATATGAAAATGTTTTCTGGTCCTACCAATTCAGCGATCTCAACGTTGGCACCATCCATTGTACCAAGTGTAAGGGCACCATTAAGCATGAATTTCATGTTACCTGTACCTGAAGCTTCTTTAGAAGCCAATGAGATTTGTTCTGAAATATCTGTCGCTGGGATAAGGTGTTCAGCAACTGTTACGTTGTAGTTATCAACCAAGTGGACGTTGAGGTATTTGCTTACTTCTGGATCATTATTAATGAGTTCAGAAAGTGATAAGATCAAGTGAATGATGTCTTGAGCAATAACATAGGCAGGAGCTGCTTTACCACCAAAGATGATTGTGATTTTACGTTTTGGAAGGTTTCCTTTTTTGATTTCCAAGTATTTGTGGATGACATACAAAGCGTTCATTTGTTGACGTTTGTATTCGTGGAAACGTTTGATTTGTGTATCGATGATTGAATTTTCGTCAAGATCAATACCTTTATTGGCTTTAAGATAACGTTTAAGAGCTAATTTGTTATCATATTTGATTTGAGACAAACGTTTGTGTACTGCAGGATCATCTGCAAAGGCAGCTAATTTCTCCAATTGAGTGGCATCAGTAAGGTAATCATCACCAATTAACTCTTTTATGTAATCAGCAAGTTCTTGGTTAGCGAATTCCAACCAACGACGGAATGAAATACCGTTTGTTTTGTTGTTGAAACGTTCTGGGTAAAGGTCGTAGAAAGGTTTCAACTCAGATGTCTTAAGGATTTCTGTGTGAAGCTTTGCAACACCGTTTACGCTTGTAGAGAAGTGGATATCCATGCGGGCCATGTGAACACGGTTGTGTTCGTCAATAATTTGAACACGTGGATCATCGAATTTGCCACGAACGATGGCATCCAATTTCTTGATGATAACAACAAGGTGTGGAACAACTTCTTCAAGATAGTCAAGAGGCCATTTCTCAAGGGCTTCAGCCAAGATAGTGTGGTTTGTGTAACCTACCATTTTTCTCACGATTGCTACTGCTTCATCAAATTCAAATCCATGTTTTTCTGTCAAAAGACGAATCAATTCAGGGATAACCATTGATGGGTGAGTATCGTTGATTTGTACGAAAGCGTAATCTGGAAGATCGTGAAGGTTAGAACCACGTTCGATAGCTTCGTCAATCAAAAGTTGAGCAGCGTTTGACACCATGAAGTATTGTTGGTAGATACGCAAGAGCTCACCTTTACGAGTTGAATCATCTGGGTAAAGGAAGAGTGTCAAGTTCTTTTGAATTTCATCTTGATCAAAAGTGATTCCTTTTTCAATTAAACCATAGTCCAAACCATTGATATCGAAGAGGTTAAGGTAGTTCTTAGTTTCTTTCTTGTAACCCAAGACATCCAAACGGTCCAAACGAGATTTCAAAGTGAAGTTTTTGAATGGAACATCGTAAGAGATGTCAGTTGGAACCAACCATGATTGATCTTCAATCCAGTAATCTGGTTCAGCATATTGTTTGTTATCTTTGAAGACTTGTTTGAAAAGACCACAGTGGTATTTAAGACCGACACCTTCACCGTTAATGCCAAGTGTTGACATAGAATCTATGAAACATGCAGCCAAGCGTCCCAAACCACCGTTACCAAGAGATGGTTCTGGTTCAATATCTTCGATTTCACTGATTGATTTTCCGGCAGCAGCTAATTCAGCTTTCACATCTTTATAGATACCCAAGTTAATCAAGTTATTAGACAAAAGTTTACCAATCAAGAACTCAGCTGAGATGTAGTAAACTTTACGTTTACTATCATTTTTAGGTTTTGAAGCAGCTGCTTCTTTTACAAATTCTAACAAAAGGTAGTAGATTTCTTCGTTTGAAAGTTCTTTAAGGTTTTTATTTTTCGATTCAACGTAATTTGTAAATGTAAACATTTTATTTATTTCCTCGATTTCCTCGATTATATCTTTCTGTAATATCAGTCAAAAATTCTTTTTTATCAACGGTGATTTCACCTGGAAGCATACGCCATCTCCAGTTTCCTCCAACTGTGTTAGGGATGTTTTTACGGCTATTTTCATTTTTATCAAGAATATCTTGCATAGTCGCAATAGCTGTGTTACTTACTGTTGCGAAGAGTGTGCGAAGAAGGGCACGTGTGATTGGTTCACCTTGACGACGGTTGATATAAGCATCAGTGTAATCACGTTGCTCTTGTGTCAAGTTATTATACCAACCATTAGTAACTTCATTATCATGTGTACCAGTGTAAGCCACTGAGTGTTGTGTGTATGCGTGTGGAACATAAATGCTGTTACCAGTGGTATCATAGAAACCAAAGTGAAGAATCTTCATTCCTGGGTAACCACAGTCTGCAAGAAGTTTACGTGTCTTATCATCAATATTACCAAGGTCTTCGGCAATAATCTTAAGATCACCCAACTCTTCTTTAACCACTTTGAAGAGGTCATAACCAGGTCCTGGAACCCATTTACCATTTTCAGCAGTTTCATCTCCAGCAGGAATTTCCCAGAAATCAGAGAAACCTTTGAAGTGGTCGATACGCAAGCAATCAAAAAGTTTAAATGATTCTTGAATACGGAAGACCCACCAAGCATAGTTTTCTGCTTTGTGTTTATCCCAATCATAAATTGGATTCCCCCAAAGTTGTCCTGTTGGTGAGAAGTTATCTGGTGGAACTCCGGCAATGTAACGTGGCTTACATTCAGCATCTAATTTGAAGAGGTGTGGTTGAGTCCAGACTTCCACACTATCAGCTGAAACGTAGATTGGCATATCACCAATAATTTGAATACCGTTCTTATTAGCATAGGATTTCAACTCTGCCCATTGGCTAAAGAAGAGGTATTGCACAACTTGATGGTATGTGATAACACCGGTAAGTTCTTTGCGAAGCTTTTCAAGAGTTGCTTCATCACGTTTAATCGCTTTTTTATCATCCCAATCTTGAAGGGCTTTGTTACCAAAGTATTCTTTGATAGCCATGAAGTCAGCATAATCTGCCAACCAGTTAGCATTTTCAGCTTTGAAAGTTTCAAACTTCTTAGCTTCGTTTTCATCTGCCAAGATTGCTTTGACTGCTTTTTCAAGAAGTGGGCGTCGTGCTTCGTAAACTTTAGCGTAGTCGATAAACTCTGGATCTGAACCAAAATCAGAACCTTCAACATCTGCTTCAGTCAGGAATCCGTCACGAATAAGGAAATCCAAATCGATAAAGTGAGTATTTCCCGCTATTGCTGAGAATGATTGGTAAGGTGAATCTCCATAACTTGTAGTAGTCAATGGCAAAATTTGCCAGTATGTTTGCTTTGTTTCTTTCAAGAAATCAACAAAGTCGTAGGCTGCTTGACCGAAAGATCCGATTCCGTAGTCACCTGGAAGTGATGTGATGTGCATTAAAACACCGCTTGCTCGTATGTTCATAAAGTTTACCTCAAATTATTTTTTATACTAGCGATTATAATGCAAACGGTTGCACGTGTCAAGAATTTAGTGCTCTGGATTTTCTGAAAAACGATTGTCGATTTTCTGAAAAAAACGATTGTCTAGGTAATAAAAAATGGTTGCTAACTTAAGTTACCAACCAAAAGTAAATATTTAAACCTTTTTTATCCCATTGAGACACTTTCTCTTTCAATGAGTCTAAATAGAATTGTTATTTTCTGTGCCTTAGTTTGAGGATTTTTAAGAAAATCCAATAGCCTTTGGACGCTTTCCTTACCCAATTCTTTAATATTAATGTCATAGGTAGTTAGGAAAGGGTGCATGATTTCAGCAAAAATTGAATTATTGAAAGAGATAATGGCGTAAGCTTCTGGAATTCTGATTCCCTGATTATTTAACCAGTGTATGAACCGTAGGGCAATCAAGTCATCTTTAACTATTAAGGCAGTCAGTTGATAAGATTGCAAGCTCTCTATCAATGAATCAATGACTCTAGATGAAAAAACAAGTTCTGGATAAGTTTCTAAATTAAATTCGTTAGTCGCTTCAATATATCCTTGATAATGTTCTTGACCTATTCAGGAGAAGAGAGTAGATGAGTTCTTTGACCTGATAGATGAAAATAGAAGCAAGGTCAATCACTATTTTCAAACGGTCTTTAGGACTTTTCTTAGACACAAGCAATACATCCAAAATGCACTAGAAACAGACTATTCAAACGCAAAACTGGAAGCTACTAATAAGTTGATCAAAGACATCAAACGCTTGGGCTTCGGTTTTAGAAACTTCATCAACTTTAAGAAGCGTGTCTTCATCACTCTGAACATTCATAAAAAGAGGACCTATCCGGCCCTCTCTAGATATTAGCTTTTCGTCACCCACTATAGTTGACAAAGAGACAGTATCTTATTTATATGCTTATTCAGCCTTAGTAATATCTTTACGCATTTCATCAACATTGAATTTAGCAAAGAGATATTGACGGTCTTGAACTGGGAAGCGTTGATCGAGTTGGTCAACTGGTCCAACTTCAATAATACCATTCTCGATAACAAAGTCCATAACGTGACCACCGAATGTCAAGTCATCTGAAATAAAATGGAGATGGTAACCAGCAACACTCACACCGTGGAACATTTCAGGTGTCCAGATACCAACGATTGTACCTGAAATATCATCTACCTCATACTCAGGTTGGCGAGTGGCAACATCAGCAAACTTAATGTCCGCATTTGATTTTGGAATCATGCGCACGTGCATGTGTTTAAAATGACCTTTGATTTTGATTGAACGGAAAAGATTGACCCCATCATAGTATGATTCAATACGATCCTCAAGTTCTTTATCAGTCATTTCATAACGTTGACGGAAGATAACTTCAGCTTGGTGAGGTACGACTGCTGCATAGGGAACTTTTTCATCAGGAGAAACTTCTACCACTTCGACTTTACCTTCAGAGCCTTTAGCTTGGTAGGCTTTACCGTCAAGAACAATCAACTCACCATCGATAGAATCTAATGTTCCGAGACCCAAGTCTCCATGCTCTAACAACTCTCCAACGGTTAAAGTACCTCCATAAAGCCCAGCCATCAAGGCTCCCAAAGTATTATATTGAAATAATTTTATGGCTTCAGACATGTCTACACCCTCTTTTTAGTAAAATTCATCTGGCAAAATAGTTTCGCCGAGTTTAATGTTATCTTTATAGTCAATTGGAACATCAATAAGGACTGGTCCATCTACAGCCTGAGTCAAAGCCTCTTGAAGCAAGCTAGCAAATGCTGCTTTACTTGTTGCACGATAACCTTTGGCTCCAAAGCTCTCAGCATATTTTACAAAATCTACAGGACCAAAGTCAACCCCAGATGAACGACCGTACTTCATTTCTTCCTGGAATTCCACCATATTGTAATGACCATCGTTCCAGATAATATGGACAATTGGCAATTTCAAACGAACTGCTGTTTCCAATTCTTGTGCTGAGAAGAGGAAACCACCATCACCAGAAACAGAAATCACTTTTGTCTTAGGACGAACCAAAGCTGCAGAGATAGCCCATGGAAGAGCAACACCTAGCGTTTGCATCCCATTTGAGAAAAGCAAATGACGTGGTTCATACGATTTGAAATAACGTGCCATCCAAATATAGTGACTACCAACATCAACCGTAACAGTCATATCATCATCTGTTTGTTCTTGCAAAACTTCGATTAAATCTAGCGGATGCACCGTACCTTCATCAGGCTGACGGTCAAACTTAACATCCTCAACAACATTGTTTTTCAAACCTTTAAGATATTCAACCGAACCTTCAGGCAATTTATAACCTTGAATAGCGGGCAAAAGCAAGTTTAAGCTCGCTTCTACATTACCAATCAATTCACGTTCCGGTTGGAAGTAAGTGTCCACCTCGGCCGGCTCAACATCAATAACGATGATACGTGCTGAAATTTCAGCATTCCAGTTACGTGCTTCATATTCGATTGGGTCATAACCAATGGCAATAACTAAGTCGGATTTTTTAAGCAACATGTCTCCGGGTTGGTTACGGAAAAGACCTACACGACCAAAGAAAGTATCTTCTTCAAGGTCACGTGACACGATACCGGCACCTTGGAAAGTTTCAACAACTGGCAATTTAACATGCTTCAAAATTTGGCGAATAGAGTAAGTTACGGCTTCTGATGAGGCACCATTCCCCAAAAGAAAGACTGGCAACACTGCATTTTTAATGGCTTGTGCGAGATAGTTAATATCAGAAACAGATGCTGAACCAAGTTTTGGATCTGTCATAGGCTTAATAGCCTTAACACTGACCGGAGCATCCGTCACGTCTTGAGGAATTGAAATGAAGCTTGCACCTGGTTTCCCTGACTTAGCGTGACGATAGGCATTAGCAACCGTTTCAGAAAGGGTGTTAGCATCATGTACTTCAGCAGCATATTTGGTAATTGGCTCAAGCATAGCAACGTTATTCATTGATTGGTGGGCACGTTTCAAGAGATCTGCACGCTTAACCTGACCACCAATAGCAAGAACAGGGTCTCCTTCATCCGTCGCTGTTACCAAACCAGTAGCCAAATTGGAGACACCTGGACCAGATGTTACCAATACTACACCTGGTTTCCCAGTAATACGTCCAACACCTTGAGCCATAAAAGCAGCATTTTGCTCATGACGGGCAACAATCAATTCAGGTCCCTTATCTTCCAAGGTATCAAAAACCCTATCGATTTTTGCGCCTGGAATCCCAAAGACATACTCAACATCATGGTTGATCAAACTATCAACCACTAAATCTGCACCATACAATTGCTTTTCTTCTGACATGAACACAGTCCTTCTAGCCCTAAAATGGTAGAGCCAACTTTCCTTTCAAGTATAAGTCACAAAGTGTCAAAGTCTGCTCGTTTTTTCACAAACTTTCATCAATTCACAATTCTGTTATCATTATAGCACAGTTTTCAGACAATCTTGTGAAAAAAGGCAGACTAGGTGACTAAAAAAAGACAAACACTCAAAATAGCGTTTGTCTACTTTATAGATTAACTATCTCATTTGCTTGTTTTCTGATTTATAAATATTACTTATCAATGCTTAGTTTTTTGAGGTTTACAAACACACAATAACACAGAAGAATAAACAGAGCAAAAACAGCAAGACTTCTGAAAACTAAAACAAGATGACTACTTAAAAAGGCAAAACTTCCTATTACTAAAACAGCAATGCCTGAAAATACAGAATGTAAGGTCTCCGAGTAAATATATAGTTTCTGTAATTCTTTCATGTTAAGTGACAACTGAAAATAATTGGTTTCGATTATCCCCATCATTGTCTGACCTATCGCTAGAAAAACATAACTCATTAGTACTGTATAAATGTTCGAAGATGTACTAAATAAAAGTAGATATAGAACATAAAATGAAAGACCTAAGGCGAAAGCTTTCATATGAGAACTTATTTGTTTCACGAAGCTAAGAAGGAAGCTCATTACTAAGAATGAAACTGCTAAAAATGATAAGGAAAAGGAATACATAGAATCACTAATACCGAGATACTTTGTTAAATAAACAACTTCATAAGTATCATAAACAACTCCAATTGATCCCACAATAACTCCAGATAATAGAACTAATGCAATTTTTTTGGATCTCAGAATGTTAAATAATGTAATGTTTAAATTTTGTTTTTTTCTTTCTTCTTTCAAATTTAAAGTCGAAATATTTGGTAAAAATAAAAGACTAGTAGCTCCCACTATCAAAAGAAGAGCATAAACTGCAAACAATAAAAAGTGACTTTTATTAATAAATAAACCAACAAACAACGGTGCTAAAAAATAAGATACTGAACCAATGCTTGTATACCTAGCGTTAAACTTAATCAATGAATCCTTGTCTATAATAATTGGTACACAACTATATAATAAACTGGAAAACAATACATTGACAACCTCAATTATGAATACAACTAATAGGACAATTATATGGTTTAATCCAAAACCTAGTAAGAAAAGTAAGATTGCCTTTGTAATTTCTAACAGAATAAGCAGGTATTTTCTGCTCAGTTTACTATTTGAGATATTAATCCTATTTGTAACTATTGCAGCTAAACACTTTACCACCCAAAAATACATAACTAATTGCACAGAAATTCTAGACAATAGAATGTTGATCAAGATAGTATAACCATACTCTGAGATTAACGATGAGAAACGATTAAAATAAATACTCAATGCTGCATATTTTTTTATTTTCAATATTTCCTATATCCTCCTTAATTTTGATTTAACAAATTGAATCATTTGGTAAAAAATGTGAGCATTATCACTTCCAACCATCGGATTGTACTCAACTATATCACAAAAATATACCTTATCAGAACATAAAATTTTGGAAATTATTCCAAGAAAATCGTTCATTTGAAATCCTCCAATAATAGGATATGATACTGAATCAAAAACAGATGGATCCAAAACATCAATGTCTATTGATAAGTAAATATCTTTTGACTCATCAATATAACTATCTAACTTTTTCAAAACTCTACTCTTATTTAACCAATACTCCTCCATTGAGAGGATGATTATTTTATTATCAAATGAACTAGGAAACTCAAAATTCCTTTCCCCAATGATAATTATTTTTTCAAAAATATCGGTTAAAAAACTTAAAAAATTCCAATTTTTTACAACACTTTCAAAGTCTTTGAAGTAATCTAAATGAGCATCTAAAACAATTAAATATGCTCCCTCTCGAACAGTGGCCTTTGCTAATAGATAAGTAACTGAATGATCTCCTCCTAAAGCAATCTGAACTTTAGATTCAGCAATAGTTCGACTTACTAAATCAATAGAAAATAAATCTTGATTACCTAAATTAATTGTAATTATATCAGAATCTTTCCTATCATATAACATCGCTTCTTGATAATATTTTGTGGGAGCAAATCTCGCTCCTGGAATTCTACTTCCACCATCATAAATAATAGATAATATTTTCATAAACTCATTGACTTTGGCTTAATCCCAGTTAAATTATATGCTAACTTGCACTCCTGTATATCGGGACTCCCAATAGAACCTCCGAAAAACTGAGCTCGACTTCTACACCCACCTTGACAAACATAATTTGCAGGGCATTCATTATAATACTTACATCGTACATTTCGAATATGATTGAAGAACTTCGAATTAATCCAAATATCATTTAAAGTCTTTTCATTAATGTTACCTCCACAAAATTTAGTGGAGGATAATGTCGGACAAAATCCAACATCACCTGACGAATTTATAAACACATAAGAATTGCCAGCACCACAATAAAATGATTCAAATGTGGATTCGGATATATTATTACAATTTGCTTGAATATTGGGAATACACAAAATAGCATTATTGAATTCTTCATCACTAATTGATAGTCGATTATTCCTTTCAAAAGGTAAAAACCTATCAAAAGCATATTTCACATCTAATCGATCAAACAACTCCAAAAAATACTTCACTCCACTAATATTCTTGTTATTCAAAACAACATTAACAGTAACAGGTACTCCTAAACTCCTAAAATATTCAATATTCTTAATTGTTCTCTTAAATGTACCTCTTCCTCTAATTGAATCATGTATTGTTTCATTCCAACCATCTAAACTAACTTTTAGTCTTATACCATCATATCTTTGAATCAATATTTTAAAATCTTCAGGAATATATACAGCATTTGTAAAAATTGTTGTACACATTCCCTCTTTTAATACTTCCTCGATAATTTCACTTAATCCCTGTAATAATAATGGTTCGCCTCCAGTGAAATCAACATCCATTACTCCTAGCTGCTTAGCTTCATATACTATACTTGAAATTTTCTTTCTATCGAGCTCCTTTGAATAATCAGGTAAATAACAATGCATACATCTTAGGTTACATTTGTTCGTGACCTCAATCTGTATCACTTTTAATGGTATTTTCGTTGAAAATTCAACAATTTTAGTGTTGGTCTTAGAGAGTGATATTTCATTGTTATTTAGAAAATCTATAACATTTTTTATTACCTGACTCTTTGAATCAGAAAACTTTTTCAATGAAAATTGGTACATAAATTTTAAAGCTAAAAATGTAGCTAAATTTAATGAAAATAGTTTATTATTCCTATTATTCCTGAGTATTCCTTGCTTATTGTACCAATTAAAAAAAATCGAGTAAACATTGCTCGTCATATTAATTCCCTGCAATCTTCCAAAAATATTAATATAAAAACCAAAGGATTAGAAATAGACTCTAATCCTACAATCAGTTCTATTAGACAGACGGTGGGCAACGACCTTTGAGTCCATCAATCAACTCTGTAGCAACAGAAGGTTTAATTTCCATAATGTCAATAGATAGACCGCTAGAAACAACTTCTTCTTCTGCTAATTCAATTTGTGCAATAGCATCACTAACTTGCATCGTAATATCCTCCATTATTTATTTAAGAATCAATAAGTACCCATAACAAATCATAGAAATCATTCTTTATCTATAAAATTTAGCTGAAAATGCTTTGAAATTGTCTTATTAAACTGATTTGCAATAATAAAGTATATGTTATCTGTTCGTATATATGATATTTTTTTATAAACATCTTCACAAACTCTCTTGTAAAGATTCCAAAATTGATTTGCTTGTGAACTTGTATAAGATAAGGGTATACTTCCCCATCTAAAATCTAAATAATATATATACCATTTTTCATATTCTTTAAACTCTGTAGTGCCATCGGCAGTCTTTGTTCGATAATACTCTGATAAAGTGTTTTTAAAATTGTTTTGATACTCAATCTCATATTTCAGCCTTTCCTCTGAAACATGCAAAGACGGACTAAAAACTGGCACCCCAGTTTTAATATATCGTAAAACTACATCCTCTATATCCTTGTACCTCTGCCCCTCACCAAGGTTCAGTTGAAATGTCGGACAAGGAGTAAAAGAAACAATATAGAAGTTCTGAATTTTCTTAATATGAAAAGGATATAATTCACAAGTTAATGGCTTGTTCAAGCCTAAATCATTTATCGTACAACCCAATTCAGAATGAAACCAGCACTTTTTACCACAACTCAACAATGAAACACTATCATCACTAACAATAAAATCTTTAAGATACGTGCGTTTTAGAAAACTTGCTGTCTTTGCATCAAGTAATAAGGAATTATTCACATGACAACAAGATCCTCTACACTTTTCACAATTATAAGAGATAATATCATCTAGAAACGTATAATGAATGATATCTTCTGAAATCTGTTCAGGAAATTTAATAATTCTCATATCAATAATATATCATTTAATTTTGACACTGATAATTTATACCATATACACAAATCCAACTACATTTTTAACACTCCAGATAAATGATTTTCAAATTTTATAGCTAAATTCTCACTATTAGCCAGCTTCATTGCAGTAATACACTTCTTCATTTCTAGAATAGCTTTATTGCTCCTATTCTTCTTTAATTCATATAAATTTTTTGAATAATGAAACACTAATTTCTCGTAAATCTCAGTTTCCGTAAAACAACTATGATTTAACTGTTTTTCAAAATACAACGCATCAATATACTCATCTCTTTCAATACTTATGATATAACAATTTAATAGCATTGTTGAGTGTAACCTTCGGTAGTTTGGTAAATCCTTGTAAAATTCTGAACGTTTACACATTTCTCTTGATAAAAGCATCATTGTTTGATGATTCAATACATCTACAGTATTCGCAAATAACAGTAGTTCGTAACAACCCCAATATTCTACAGAGAATAGGTAGTCTGATAAATATTGGATATCAGATTCATCATAGTAACTTTTGTCTGATAAGTCCTGTAAACGAATTTTTATTAAAATAGTATTTAGAGTATAAAAAGTCTCACGCTTTTCGATTTTTTCTACTTGAGAGATTAATAACTTTTCCATACCTGACACGTTCCTTGCTGAAACAAATAAACTAATCTTTTCTAAGATTTCATTAAACTCATCTCTCTGAAAGTCGTTTGCTGCATACATAAACTCATCAATAGGCATATTTATCGCATTTAAAGCTGACATAAACTTACTAATTGTCAAATCTGTATTTTCACGTTCAAAGCGGGAAATATGAGATACTGATACGCCTAACTTTGCGATATCTTTTAAGACTAATCCCCTAGACTCTCTAAATTTCTTAAATAATTTTCCATAATCTTTCATAAAAAGCACCTCTTTTGCATATACGAGAATTTCCCAGATAAACTTAAAAGTATTATATCATATAGTGAGATAGGAGGTTAATTTCTATGAATAAAGAAAGTTTTTTAGCTATCTTACTTCTAATTTTTGAAAGCATTATTGTAATTGCTGTTGGCTAAACAAATAGAAAATAAAGACACCACAAAAGTTAGACTTTCGATGTCTAACTTTTGTGGTGTAGTTAAGGTATGATGTTGTTCTCTAATAAGGGTATAATATAAAAAAGACTCTATGATTTCTGTAGTAGGTAAAACCACTATAGAGATTATAGAGCTTTTTGAGTGTATACAAAAACTAGTTCTTTATTGGAACAAAGTCAACAACTAATCTAGTATTGGTTGCAGCGGCAATTTCTTCCAATGTTTTATATGTTGGATTAGTGGTGCCATTCTCTATACGTCACTTTGAGAAGGTAAATTTTAAAATCCTCTTTATCATAACTTTTTACTAAAATAGCCAGAACATCACATTCTACTATCATTCTTATTTCTCATCTTCGTCCATTGAAAGCACAGACAAGAAGGCTTCTTGTGGTACCTCCACCGAACCGATGGCTTTCATACGTTTCTTACCGGCTTTTTGTTTTTCGAGGAGTTTACGTTTACGTGAAACGTCACCACCGTAACATTTAGCCAAGACGTTTTTACGAAGAGCTTTGATATCTGTACGGGCAACAATTTTTTGACCAATAGCCGCTTGGATAGGAACTTCAAATTGTTGACGTGGAATAATTTTCTTAAGTTTATCAACGATAAGTTTTCCACGTTCGTAGGCAAATTCTCTATGGACAATAAAGCTAAGGGCATCGACCTTATCACCATTAAGGAGAATATCCATTTTCACCAATTGTGAACGACGGTACTCTGACAATTCATAGTCAAAACTTGCATAACCACGAGTTGATGACTTCAATTTATCAAAGAAGTCAAAGACGATTTCAGCAAGTGGAATTTGATAGATAACGTTAACACGATTATCATCAATATATTCCATGGTTTCAAAATCACCACGTTTACGTTGCGCCAACTCCATAACAGCACCAACATACTCTTGAGGAACCATAATTTGAGCTTTGATATAAGGCTCTTCAATGGTATCAATACGTGTAGGATCTGGAAATTCAGATGGGTTGGACACTTCAAGCATTTCACCGTCAGTAGTGTTAACATGGTAAACTACTGATGGTGCAGTCATGATGAGATCGATGTTAAACTCACGTTCCAAACGCTCTTGGATAACATCCATGTGAAGAAGGCCCAAGAAACCACAACGGAAACCAAAACCAAGGGCTTGAGACGTTTCAGGCTCAAATTGAAGACTGGCATCATTCAATTGGAGCTTTTCAAGAGCCTCACGCAAGTCGTTATATTTATTTGACTCAATTGGATAAAGACCAGCAAAGACCATTGGGTTCATTTGCTTATAACCATGAAGTGGTTCTGCGGCTGGATTATCCGCAAGTGTCACTGTATCACCGACACGAGTATCCGCAACTGTCTTAATTGAAGCTGCTACATAACCAACATCTCCAGTCGCAAGGTAGTCACGGCCAACAGCTTTAGGAGTGAAAATACCAACCTCAGTAACGTCAAAGGTCTTGCCATTAGACATCATTTGAATCTTATCGCCCGTTTTAACCATTCCGTTAACCACACGCACTTGGAGTATGACGCCACGATACGCATCATAAACAGAGTCAAAGATAAGGGCTTGGAGAGGTGCTTCCACATCACCTTGGGGCGCAGGAACTTTCTCAACAATTTGTTCGAGAATCTCTTCGATACCAATGCCAGCCTTAGCTGATGCAAGCACAGCTTCCGAGGCATCTAATCCGATAACATCTTCAATCTCTGTACGTACACGCTCAGGATCTGCCGCTGGAAGGTCGATTTTATTGATAACTGGTAAGATTTCCAAGTCATTATCAAGTGCCAAGTAAACATTGGCAAGTGTTTGTGCTTCAATCCCTTGAGCTGCATCTACCACCAAGATAGCACCCTCACAGGCGGCAAGGGAACGTGACACCTCATAAGTAAAGTCCACATGTCCCGGTGTGTCGATAAGGTGGAAAATATAAGTCTCGCCGTCTTTAGCTTTGTAGTTAAGCTCAATGGCATTCAGTTTGATAGTGATACCACGTTCGCGCTCAAGATCCATACTATCAAGGAGTTGTGCCTGCATCTCACGACTTGATACAGTCTCAGTCTTTTCCAAGATACGGTCAGCAAGCGTTGATTTACCATGGTCAATATGAGCAATAATCGAGAAGTTGCGAATCTTCTCCTGTCTTTGTTTTAATTCTTCAATATTTGGCATTTTATTCTTTCCTAATTCTTACTTGTGATTGTTAAAAAACGAACCGTCACCTCCTATTATACAAAAAAGACAGGCATTTGCCTATCTCTAATATCTGCTTTATGACTGCATTTAGTCCTTCTTATTTCTTAAAATTATCATTGTAGTGCTTATTAATAATAGCTGAACGCTTGTTCTCTATTGAACTACTTGAAAATGGAGCTAAACCAAAGGCTAGTACAATAATTCCCAATAGAATAAGACTAAAAAATGGGTGCTCAGCAATATAGTGTAAGATGTCTGATATGGGAATCCACCTTTAAAAACATAATTATTTATAACTATATTATCAGAAACATTATGTTTTATCAAGCAAAAAAAGAGAGCCATTCGCTCTCCCTTTTAACATTAATGGAATTGCATACCACCATCAACGATGATTGTTTGACCTGTGATGTAGTTTGAGTCAGGTCCAGCTAGGAAGCTAACTGCTGCTGCAACATCTTCAGGTTCTGACAAACGTTTGAGGGTAATATCTTTAGCAAAAGTTTGCATACCCCACTCATCATCTTTACCAGCATTTTACCAACTTCGTGGGCAATGTCAAACATCATTGGAGTCTTAACGATACCTGGTGCATAAGCATTTACAGTTATACCTGAATCAGCTAAGTCACGCGCCAAAGTTTGAGTAATACCACGAACTACGAATTTAGTTCCACCATATACAGTTAAGTTAGAGTTCCCTACGACACCTGCTTGTAAAGTTGCATTGATAATTTTACCACCATGACCAAGTGATTTAAATTGTGCTTGGGCAGCTTGTGCACCTCAGATAACTCCACCAATATTAATGTTAAATGTACGTTGAAACTATTCTTCAGTAATAGTGTCAAGGGATTTTGTTGGTGCCACACCAGCATTATTAACAACAACATTCAAGTCGCCAAAGTGATCAACTACTTTTTGGAAAGCTGCTGCTACCTCAGCTTGTTTAGACACATCTGCTACAACGGAAAATGCCTTGTCTTCTGACAACTCAGCAACTGCTTTTTCAGCAGTTTCAGCGTCATAGTCCAATACCCCGACTTTAACACCATCTTCAACCAAGCGTTTTGAAATCGCAAAACCAATACCTTGACCTGCACCTGTAACAATAGCAACTTTTGACATACGAAATCCTCCTCTACCAATTGTAGTCACAAGCTTAACCACAAGCCCTATCTCAATTGGAATATGCTAAGTTAATCAAGTTCTGGCAAAGTCATTTTCATAGGCTTTTTCTTAACTCATTTAGAATCTTACCACTTTATGAAAGCGTTGTTAATAATTTGTCATGCTTTTTGAAAGCAAATAAGATCACCACTAGTGACCTTATGTGTATTATTTTTCAAACTTAAACCCTAGTGCTTCCATATCACCTAGGCCACCTAAGGTGGTAACCTTAGTATATCCTCGTTCTTTCAGTACTCCTGCAGCAAATTCAGCACGAGATCCCATTTTACAATAGAGGTAAATGGAGGCGTCTTTTTTAGCTGGAATGTCAGCTGTGAAAAACTGCGTGTGAGGTATTAATAAAGCATCCTTAACATGACCTTCTGCGTACTCTTCTGGAGTCCTGACATCAATTAATAGTCCATCCTGAGCTAATTCTGATTGAATCTGTGCTATATCCATCCTACTCACCAAACCAAATCTTAATTTCTCGAGCCGCAGATTCTTCTGAATCAGAGCCATGAACGATATTTGGAATCATGTCACCATCTGGTGCTGTTGCAAAGTCTCCACGAATCGTTCCAGGAGCAGCATCCCCAGGATTAGTTGCTCCCATCATATCACGCCATGACTTAATAACTCCTGGGCCGGACATAATACCAATAACTGCTGGACCACTCATCATGAATTCAGAAATACTAGGGAAAAAAGGTTTATCAGCCAATTGGGCATAATGTTCTTTAAGACGTTCTTCGTCAAGCATCAGCATCTCCATACGCTCAATAACGAAGCCACGTCGCTCAATTCGATCAAGCACTTGACCAATTAGATGACGTTTAACAGCATCTGGTTTAATAATAAAGAATGTTTTTTGCATATTCCCAACCTTCATCGTTTTCTTTCCATTTTATCATAAGAAGTATCATTTTGCAGAGCTAAACCTTGTATAGTCTAAAACTATATACACAGCAAGAAATTAACTATTTTTCATTAGTTCCCATAAGAAATAATATAGATGTAAATAGACATTTCGAGGTAAATTTAATGACAAAATCTAAATTCCAATTAGTCGGTTCTCTTCTTCGTCCTGCGGATCTCCGTAAATACAAGGACGAAATCGAGCATCGTGACGACATCCAGTATCCTTTCTATGATGCCCTTCCTGGTTATCAAGAAACTGAAACTGCATCTATTAAGCGAATGTGGCTGACCAAAAAGCTAACGGAATTGACATCCTTACCGATGGGAAGTTTGGACGTTCTATGTGGCACTTGGACTTTGTATGGGGACTCAAAGGTATTGAACGCTACATTGCTGAGCATGGTTATACTTTTAAAGACCATGATGGTGGTCAATATGAAACACGTAAAGATATCGGTATTCGTATCACTGAGCCTCTATCAGGTAAAAACCACCACTACCTAGATATTTACAAATTGGTTAAGGCTGAAGCTGGTGATGAAGATACCAAACAAACTATCTGGGGACCTGCTCATGCCTACACTGAACTTGCTATCTTTGATCGATTGGCTGTTCCTGGACAAGTCTATGAAACAAACGAAGAACTCAAAAAAGGTTTGATTAATGCCTATAAAGAATTCTTGGATGAATACAAGGCTGTTGGTGGTAAAATCGTTCAATTTGACGACTGCCTCTGGGAACTTTTTGACCCATCAAACCCTACAAGTTTCTACTCAGACGGCAATGGTGATTTGGCAGAATTGGCCGATGAATTTGTTGCTATCAATAATGAGGTTGTTGACTATACTCACGAACTTGGTTTAACGGTTTGGACACACAACTGTCGTGGTAATTATGAAATCCGTTTTGCTTCTGAAGGAACTTACGAAGACATCGCTAAGAAATTCTTGGCAGAGCAACACTATGACCGCTTCTTCCTTGAATGGGATAGCGATACAGCTGGTGATATCAAAGCTCTGGAAGCCCTTAAAGACAGTAAAGCTGAAGTTGTATTTGGGCTATTGTCTTCTTAAACGACTGACCTAGATGACGAAGAACGTGTTCTCGATTTGCTTGAAAAAGCGAGTCAAATCCTTCCAAAAAAACGTCTCTTCCCCTTTCACCAATGTGGTTTCGCCTCATGTGACTCAGGTAATGAGCTGGCAACACCTCAACAATGGGCTAAAATCAAACAAGGTCAAGAAATCGCTAAGAAATTCTTTGGCTAATCGATATTTCTATTCGCTCCTCTCTAAAACGAAAAGCCTTCACTCTTGTGAGGGCTTTTTATGTTAGCATCAAGCATCTATAAAAGTTTGCAAATCCTTAAGAGCTCTTTCTGCGATTTTTTCATAACGCTCTTTCTTGTCACGAATACGTGGGCCTTCTAATTCTTTGATAATACCAAAGTTAACATTCATTGGTTGAAAATGTTTGCTTTCAGCATGTGTCACATAATATGGAAGGCTACCGATTGCTGTTGTATGAGGGAAAATAACTTCATCTTCACCCTTAAAGAGACGGGCTGCATTGATTCCAGCAACCAAACCTGAGGCAGCTGATTCAACATAACCTTCAACACCAGTCATTTGTCCAGCAAAGAACAGATTAGGGTTTGATTTTGATTGGAAGGTCTGTTTAAGCAAGTTTGGCGAATCCATGTAAGAGTTACGGTGCATTACCCCATAACGAACAAATTCTGCATTTTCAAGACCTGGAATCATTTGGAAGACACGTTTTTGCTCTCCCCATTTGAGGTGGGTTTGGAAACCAACGATATTGTAGAGGCTACCAGCCGCATTGTCCTGACGAAGCTGAACAACCGCATAAGGTGTCTTGAAGTCACCATCACGTGGACCCATATAATCTTCAGGATACTCCAAACCAACTGGTTTCATAGGACCGTAGAGCATTGTTTTAATACCACGTTTAGCCATAACCTCGATAGGCATACACCCTTCGAAATACTTTTCTTTTTCAAAAGAATTCAAAGGAGCTTCTTCAGCTGTAGTCAAGGCCTCATAGAAGGCCATGAACTCTTCCTTGGTCATTGGACAGTTTAGATAAGCTGCTTCACCCTTATCATAGCGTGACTTAAGGTAAACCTTGTTCATGTCGATAGTTGCTTTATCAACGATTGGTGCAGCGGCATCATAGAAATAGAACCCGTCTCCACCGTTAAGCTCATGAATCTTTTCAGCTAAAGCATCAGAAGTTAGGGGACCTGAAGCAATAACTGTAATAGCATCATCAGGAATTTCTGTGATTTCTTTACGGATAACTTCAATTAAGGGATGACTTTCAATTTCAGCTGTCACTGCTTCTGCATAGCCCTCACGGTCCACCGCCATGGCACCACCTGCTGGCACACGGTGAGCTTCTCCATTACGCATAATGATAGAGTCCAAACGACGCATTTCTTCTTTTAGAAGCCCTACAGCATTGGTCAAGCTATCTCCACGGAAAGAGTTAGAGCAAACCAATTCTGCAAAATTTGTTGTCTTATGCTGTGGTGTTGCTTTGACCCCACGCATTTCATAAAGTTTTACTGGAATACCACGTTTGGCAATCTGATAAGCCGCCTCGGATCCGGCCAAACCAGCTCCAATCACGTTAATATAATCTGCTTTTGATTGAGACATGACACTAATACCTCTTCGGAAACAAGATGAAATCCTGCTCCCACAAATCTTTCTTCATTTTTACTCTTAGTAGTATAGCAAAAAACTCCTCATCTGGCGACTAGGAGTCATCTGTATTTAAAAGGGGTAAAATGATAGTCACTTTAGCACCACCCGTGCCATTGTCATTTGCAAGAGAAAGACTACCATAGTGTAAACGAATAATATCATTAGCAATAGTCAGACCAAGGCCACTATGATTGCGACTCTGTCTGCTTTTATCCTCTTGATAAAATAGCTGAGTAGCGTTTTCAAGAGATTCAAGGGAAAATCCAGGACCAGAATCAAGGCATATAAACTTGAATTCATCTTCTTCTACCCTAGCGGTCAGGAGCAACTGACTGCCACTGGGTGTATGCTCTACGGCATTTGAAACAATATTCATAATAGCTCGATTCAACAAGGACTTATCCCAATTGCCTATGCTTTCTTTCGCAATTTCCTTCTTGTCAAATACCACATTGATTTGTTTCGTTTGAGCTAATGACAAGGTTTGATCGTAAATGTCTTCAACAAATTCCTTAACTGGAACTTCTTCAAGCGTCAGGGTCTTCTTCAAACTCATTTTGTTGAGTTCTGACAACTCTTTTACATAAGCATCAACCTGTGCAATACCTTTTTGAAAATGCTCTAACAAGTCCGTTTGATTTTCATCCAAGGACGTCATAGCTAAGAGTTCCGCATTTCCACGAGCAACTGTTAGGGGCGTCTTTAAGTCATGTGTTAGGGCAGAAATCTGATTTTGTTTATCTTGCTCTGCCTTCCAATTTTCCATCAAAGACTCACGAAGTGCTATACGCATATGATCCAAACCACTTAAAACCTGATTAAATTCCTTAATTGTAGACTGAGAAGTTTGAAAATCCAAATCTTGTTGGGAAATTTTTTCAGTAACCCTTAATATAGGTTTAAGTTGCTGACTCAATTTATTTGCATAATAAAAAGTTAAAATAATAAATATGATTAAGATAGATACAAACATTGAACCAATCATCATAAGATCAGCATTGGGAAAATGCTGGTTCATCCACTCATTACGGTACCGAGGTGATAGTTGATAATTGACAATGACTATGCCATCTGACCGTTCAAAAGACTGAAAATATCCGTATTTCTCACCGTGAGCATTCTTGAATTGGTAATTTAGTAAGGATTCTTCTTGCAAGTTAACAGGCATGTTAGACTTTTTAAGCTTAAAATCCCTAGTTAAAAAGACATAACTCGTGCCATCAGGTAAAATCTCGGGATTAAAGACCTTAGAAGTTTCAATATCACTTCTCACAGCAGACAAATCACTCTCAACTTGATTTGCTGGAATCACAACTCCAAAACGAAAAGACAAGCTGAACAAATACAAAATAAGAAGACTGCTGATTACAGAGAGAACTGTAAGACTGACGACATAAGATAACAAGATTGTTCTTAGAGAGTGTTCTCGTTTTTTTATTAGTGCCACTTGTAACCAATCCCCCAAACTGTTTCAATAGGATTTTGCCCAACTTCTTTAAGCTTTGCACGGATATTCTTGATATGTTCAGCCACTGCTGCCGGACTGCCTTTATCCTCATAGCCGTACAAATGCGTGTAGATTTGTTCTTTTGAAAAGACTTGGCCCTTATTTTCAGCTAAAAACTGGCAAATACCATATTCCGACTTTGTCAAATCTAACAACTGATTCTCAATATAAAGCTCTTGAGCAGACAAGTCAAACTGAAACTCCCCAAGTGAAAGCTTATGGTGACGCTCACGATGTTCACGTCTCAAGTGAGCTGCAACACGCGCTTGGAGTTCTTTAACCCCAAATGGTTTGCAAATGTAATCATCCGCACCATAACTCAACCCTTGGACAATGTCTGCTTCTTGCGTTTTAGCTGTAATAAAGAGGATTGGGCAATCCACCTGATTTCGAATCTCATGGCAAAACTGTAGACCATCAACATCAGGCATCATAATATCCAGTAAAATCAGGTCAAATCGAGGTAAAGAGTTCTTATCCAAATCTAAAACACTTGTAAGCCCTGTCACATTATGGTTTTGGAGCTCTAAAGCCTTTACAACCAATTGAACAATATCTTTTTGATCATCAATAACAAGTATTCGAGCCATAGCCTCTCCTTTCCTTCAAAGTTATCCTTATCATATCATCTATAGAAGATAACTGACAAGGCGTAAAGTAGATAAATATGGGTTGGGTAAAAAACATAGAACAAATATTTTGACCCTTTCCCTCTTTGACCATTATAAGAAAGCATTAAAGGTGCTGAAAATATTTCCATCCATTCAAAGTATTTGAATATTAAATCGTAAAAAGAAGGTCTACTTAAAACAATCGCCATTAGCAGCCAAACGAGACTAACACTCATAAAAGCAAACACTTCTTTCATAAGATTCCTATGACAAAGATACATAGCGATACCGGTCAAAAGCAACCACGTTCCTCCATCACTGATAAATGTATGGACTGGCAATACTGTGAAATTGAGTAAATTTAGTAGAAAACCAAACATAGGTTTGTTCACACTTAGCATATAAAAAGGCATCATTAACCATGGAAGCAACAATGGAAAAAGTAAAGTTGGTATCCCTTTAAGGTATTTCTTTTCTTGAATCCATGCAATCCCTTGAAGAGCAACGAGCAAAATTGCGAATGACGACAGCATCATATTTTGTGGAAAGAAACCATCTGGTCTAACTAGAGGATGTAGAAAATTATAGAATCCAAATTGAATCAGTCCCATCACAATTGCTAAAGAATAAATCTTTAGGAAGTATTTCTTCCGGTTATGGGTATGAATAAAACCCTCAATCACACAAAAAAGGAACAAGGGTGCCGCTAATCTACCAATCATAGCAAACCAAATAGGGATTTTCCCTGTATAATCAAAAAAATAATGAATGTGGTCGAATACCATAGTAATTAGGGCTATATATTTGAGTTGGAAACCTGATAAACTTAAACGTTTCATAATAACTCTCCTTTCTTTTCATTCTTAGTATAAAAAACAAATGTAAGGAAAGTATCAGTTTTTTTGACAAAATACAAAAAGCTATCCCAAGTTAAAACTTGAGATAGCTTTCTTCTTTATTTTACAACAGATTCTTTGTAGTCACACTCTTCGTTACTACAGATAACTTGCTTGCCACCACCACGTACTTTCTTCTCCACGAGGTAATCGCCTGATTTAGGACAGTTACGTCCAATAGGGATATCCCACGAGGTAAATTCACAGTCTGGATAGCGATCACAACCATAAAAGACACGATTGCGTTTTGTCTTACGCTCGATGACCTGACCTTGCCCACAGGTTGGACAAGTCACACCAATTTCTTTAGTAATAGCCTTAGTATTGTGACAGTCTGGGAAGTTACTACATGCATAAAACTTACCGTAACGACCTAGCTTGATAACCATTGGATGGCCGCAGAGGTCACAATCAAAACCAGCAGGTTCATCCTTGATTTGGATTTTTTCAATACCTTCTTCAGCTTTTTCCAATTCTTTTTGGAAAGGTTTGAAGAATTCATCAATAACCTTCTGCCATTGTTCCTTACCGATTTCAACTTTATCGAGTTTGGCTTCCATCTCGGCAGTGAATTTAACATCCACGATATCTGGAAAGAATTCTACAATTAAGCTATTAACGATTTCACCGAGTTCAGTTGGTTCAAAACGTTTAGCCACCAATTTGACATAATAGCGACGTTGAATAACATCAAGCGTTGGTGCATAAGTTGACGGACGACCAACGCCATTTTCTTCCAAAGTCTTAATCAATGTCGCTTCAGAGTAGCGTGCCGGTGGTTGCGTAAAGTGTTGTTCAGGCGTTGTCACAACCTTCTTAATCGTATCACCTTCAGCCATTTCAGGAAGCATTTTATTCTTATCAGAGTCGTTGTAAACGGCCATATAACCGTCAAACTTGATTTGACTACCATTTGCAGTGAAAATGACACCATTTTGAGACAAGGTCACCTTCATCGTATCAAATACTGCAGCCGTCATCTGACTAGCCACAAAACGATTCCAAATAAGGGTATAGAGCTTAAGCTGATCCTTATCCAAATACTTAGCAATACTTTCTGGTGTTTGGAAAACATTTGAAGGACGGATAGCCTCGTGAGCATCTTGCGCCGCTGAACTATTTTTCACCTTGCTTCCATGTTTAGAATACTTAGAGCCAAAGTGTTCTGTAATAAATTCAGCCGCTTGATTTTGAGCCACTGGACTGATACGTGTTGAGTCCGTACGCATATAGGTAATCAAACCTTGAGCGCCTGAACCAAGATTAATCCCTTCGTACAACTGTTGTGCAACCATCATAGTCTTACGTGTACGGAAGTTGATTTTATTAGCAGCATCCTGTTGTAGTGATGATGTTGTATATGGCAATGGCGCATTACGACGGCGTTCTTTTCTCTCTACCTTATCAACGTTAAAGTCGTCACTTATGATGCGAGAGAGAACGTCTTTAACATCGTCGTTATTGTTGAGCTTGAGCTTTTTACCATCAAGACCATAGAAGCTAGCCTGAAACTTCTTAGCACCCTTCTTAAAGGCACCATCAATTGTCCAATATTCTTCTGGTTTAAAAGCCTTGATTTCATTCTCACGGTCAATAATAAGCTTAAGAGCTACCGATTGCACTCGACCTGCAGAAAGACCTTTCTTAACCTTCTTCCATAGAAGAGGTGAAATAGAGTAACCCACAATTCGGTCCAAAACGCGACGAGCTTGCTGAGCATCTACTAAGTCCATGTCAATGGCGCGTGGCTCTGCAAAGGCATTCTTCACCGCATCTTTAGTGATTTCGTTAAAAACTACACGATTCTTATCTTCTGGATCTAATCCAAGTATATGTGACAAATGCCATGAAATAGCTTCCCCTTCACGGTCCGGGTCACTTGCGAGAAAGACTTTCTTGGCTTTCTTAGCTTCTTTCTTTAATTCTTTGATAAGGGGTCCTTTACCACGAATATTGATATACTGTGGTTCGTAGTTGTTTTCAAAATCAATAGACATACTTGATTTTTTCAAATCACGGATATGCCCTACTGAAGCAACAACTTTATAGTTGCGCCCAAGATACTTCTCAATGGTTTTCGCTTTGGCTGGAGACTCCACGATAACCAAATTTTTCTTCGGTGTCGCTCTCTTTTTAGTCGCCTTTTTAGCCTTTGTTTTCTTCGTTGCTTTAGTTTTCGTTTTTGTTGTTGTTGCTGTCGCCATAGACTATTTCCTTATAATGTTATAAACTGGCTGCGCCACTAATCTGTCTAAAATATAGTCACAAGACATTAAAAAATGAAACATCTTGGACCAAGCAACTAACATGATACCGTCCTTTTCTTTAACTGTCAATAAGAAACTTTTTCTCTATAGGAGAAGTTTGATTTTTATGAAAATTCTGAAATGATGTCAAATCCTGTAGTAATGCACTTTGCGCCCTCTTGAATGAGGTGATGGCATCCATCCGATTTTCCATCTAAAATATTTCCTGGTATGGCGAAAACATCTCTTCCTTCTTCCATTGCACGCTCACAAGTAATAAGACTTCCCGAGCGAAGCTTGGCTTCAACCACCATAACCCCTTGACACAATCCAGAAATTATCCGATTTCGTTCAGGATAATGGTATTTAAGTGGCTGTTCACCCGGTCCGTATTCTGTAAGAACTAAATGATTTTTAGCCATATAGTCCTGTAAAGCATTGTTTTCTTTAGGATAATATACGTCTAGCCCAGTCCCGATAACTGCAATGGTGTTACCTTTATTTTTTAAGGCCTCCATATGAGCACAAGTATCAATTCCACGCGCCAAGCCACTTACAATAGTAAAGGCATTCCCAAGTTCATGAACAATTTTTCGAACAGACTGTTTGCCTGTTTCAGAACACTTTCTGGCACCAACTACCGCTAACTTGGGTTTACTTAGCAAATCAATATTCCCTTGATAAAAGAGGAGGACAGGAGGATTATAGGAATGTTTCAGCTCAATGGGATACTCCTTATCAAAAATTGATAAGGTCGGAAAACGTTGAAAATCTTCCTTAAGCTGCTTAACATCTAAATTCTTGTATTTTTCCATAAAGAGAACGGCATTTTTAGACTTAGATACCACTGCCATATCACGTAAGCTCAATTTTTTATCTTGATTTTTTTGATAGTCTAAAATGTTAAGGATGTTTAAATTCGTTAATCCAGCAGCTTTTAGTTTAAAAAGTTCAAAGTTATTCATCTAACTACCTCCATTTCATTATTCGCAAGAAAAAACAAAAAAGTCCCTTTATGGAACTTTTTTTGACTACAAGGCATTTTCAGAAGCAAAATATGATGCTGCTCCTAAGAGGTTACTATCGTTATGGAAATGACAAGATTGAATTGATATCGGATCAAAACCTAATTCGGATTCTTCATTAAATGACTCTTCATAAGCATTAACAAGACCTTCTATCAAAGAATTTTGTCTGCTAATGCCTCCACCAATAACAACTCTATCCAACTTGAGGAAACTCTGCAAATTAAGAATCAGAACAGCAATTTCATGACAATAGTCCTTAAATAGACGTTTTAGTTGTCCAGAGTGATTATCATCTAAAGCGGAGAAAACAGCTAAACCATCGTCCTGTTCTAAACCAAGTATTTGACTAGCTTCATGAACGAAACCTACCGCAGAACCTTTATTAGCGACAAGACTAAATAGAGCATGCTTAAATAGCCCCAACTGGAAAGGGAGAACGGTTTGACCCAAGCTTTGGGGACTTGGAGCACGCAAATATTGGGTAACCGACAGAGGTGTTAACAAGGCTCCCTGTGAGACAAGTCCTAAGCCAACACCAGTACCCAAAACCAAGGCAGCACCACAATCTAAATCCTGTAAACTACCATATCTTGCTTCAGCCAAAGCTGCCGCATCTGCATCATTAATAACTTTTACAGGCAGTTGAAATATTTTGGACAAGCGTGTCCCAAGAGGAATAGATGTTAAATAAGGGATAAGGCCACCCTTGAAAACAAAGCCATGTTTACTATTAATTTTGCCTGGACATGCAATGGCAATACCAGAGATATCATTCTTAAATGATGAGACTATACTTTCTAAAATCCGCCAAAAGTCGTCAATTGTCGTTGGAGTTGACTCTTTAGATTGACTGCTAATTCTAAAATCATCATCAACTAATCCAAATTTAATAAAGGTTCCTCCGATATCAATAGCTAAAATCACTCCACTTCACCTACTTTTTTATTATTGACTTTATTGGTTCGAAGCTTCTTCTATGAATTGGCGTGACACCAAACTTATCTATGCCAGACAAATGTTCTTTGGTGCCATAGCCTGCATTTTTGGCAAAGGCGTATCCAGGAAACTCCTGCTCATAATCAGCCATCATCTTATCCCGAGTTACTTTTGCTACTATAGAAGCTGCTGCAATAGATAGAGAATTAGCATCCCCTTTTATGATTGAGGTTTGTTCTATAGGTAAGTCCAAATTCATGGCATCAATTAGCAAATGTTCAGGTTGGGGATTGAGTTTTTCAATAGCTTCTATCATGGCTAACTTGGTAGCTTCATAAATATTGACGTCATCAATCACATAATTATCCTTAATACCAATACCGACAGCTACTGCCTCCTTCATTACCTGATTATAGATAGCTTCATGTTTAGATTTTGGAATCTTTTTACTGTCATTTAGACCTTTTATTTTGCAAAGCTTTGGTAAAATGACTGCAGCCGCTACAACTGGGCCAGCTAAAGGACCACGTCCAACTTCATCGACACCTGCGATGAGTTCTATTCCTCGAGCATAGAGTGATTTCTCATAATTAAGAAGCGTTTCTAAACGTTCTTCCTCAGCAAGTTCAGCAAGGATAGCCTTACGGCGTTGCCTAATAGCAGCTTGTACACCAGTCCGACTATCTTCCTCAAAACTTGCCCATCTAGGGTCGTCAAGTTCCCTCAAAATAGCCAATTGTTCCTTGACTTCTTTAATTGTCGCCATCAGTATCGACCCCAACAATATCAAGAGTATAACGGCCTAGTTTTCCATCACGAACATCTTTGACAAAAAGATTGTAAAAACGGTCATAATCTTCACGAAAGCCAAGTTTTCGAGTCATTTCCATGATGATTTCTGGTGCTTCTTCTTCAAGGTCAATCCCTTTAAAGCGTTCCTCTAGTCGTTCTGGGTAGTAAGTTTTAAAGTAGTTGAGACCAAAAATCGTGACTTCATCCATTGGTAATAACTGGTCCTTGATGGCACCAGTTAAAGCGAGTTTCAATCCAACCAATTCATCTTCAAACTTAGGCCATAAAATCCCTGGAGTATCAAGAATTTCTAAGTCCTTATTAGACTTCAACCACTGTTGACCTTTTGTAACGCCAGGCTTATTTCCCACAACAGCAATCTTTTTACCAGCTAGGCGGTTCATCAAGGTAGATTTTCCTGCATTTGGAATCCCAATAATCATGGTTCTCAAGGTCTCTTTCTGAATACCACGTTCACGTAGTCGTTGAATCTTTTCAGTCATAAGACTCTTAGCAGCATCTGTTACCAATTTAACTGTAGATTGTTCCTTGGAATTAATGGCCAGGGTTTTAATCCCTTGACTCTCAAAATAGGTACGCCATTCTTTCGTACGATTATCGTCAGCAAGATCAGCTTTATTGAGAATTAAAATCTTTGGTTTATCGCCAACAATTTTGGTTAACATAGGATTCTGACTTGAAAGTGGCAAACGTGCATCCACCAAAATCGTTACAAAATCAACATGCTTAAGATTTTCCTGAACCTGTCGACGGGCCTTGGACATGTGACCTGGAAACCATTGAATAGTAGCCATGTATACTTCTCCTTTTGTATTCTTAGCAAAATATCATTTAAAATCTTTAAAAAAAGCCAAATCATTGGCTTTGCTTTAGTTATATTATAACAGATTTAGTTTGGGATGCCCAATTGTTATCACTTGGCTAAGCCTCAATCGGCATGAAGTTACCAACAATTTTACCGATGATTCGAGGGTCTTCATCATAAGGAGCAAATTTGTCACCATACCGTTTATTAAGAGAAACCAAACGAAGACCATCCTCCTCACGATAAACCTTTTTGATATAGGTTTGACCATCCCAGTCTACAGCATAGACATCGCCATCATAATCAAAACCTGTTTGTTTGATCAGCACGACTTCACCATTTAGGTAGGTAGGTTCCATAGAGTCTCCAAATACCCATGATGCAAAATCATGATCTATTTCTTCATCGTAGAAAACTTCATCATAATTGCCATCACCAAAATAAGTATAACCTGTTCCGGCTGATAAACGCTCGAAAACTTTGTAAGAGTAAAGTGGGATAACGGGTGCTTTCTTCTTTTCTGCTTCTTGTTCCTCCAGAAGAGCTTTAGTGAATCGCAAAGCTTCTTGACGATTTTCCTCATTTAATTCCAAGTACACTTCAACAATCTCGTGTTCAGACAGAAAATAGGTCTCGGCTACACCAAATAGTTCAGCCAGTACCGATAGATTCTTTTGATTTGGTTTCGTCTTACCATTTTCCCAGTTAAAATAAGAGGAGCGCGAAATCCCTAGATGCTTAGCTACTGATGCTTGACTCATTCCTTGTGCTTCTCGAATCTCTTTAAGTCTTTGTCCTGAAAACATAGCTACCTCCGTAAGTTAATAAACTAACATAAGTGTATCAAAAAAAGCAGTTGACTTCAAGTGAAATCAACTACTTTTATATTTCTCTTTTGTATTAATCTTTGACTAAAAATCCAAGATTATCGAGTGCCTCTTCAATATAATCTAAATCTTGTTGACTATCAGCTTCAACAAGATGATAGTGAACACCGTTGGTTAATTCAGATAGTGGTCGAAAGTCACTTGACGCTGCTTGTTCTAAAAAATGTCTAACATCTCGACGACAAGTCAACTTCAACAAGGCTTGAATTTCACCATAGGCTGGATGATCAATCATGATATTTTGAATACGTCCCCCATTATCGACAATGGCTAGAAGCTCTTCTTCCATATTATTCACCGTATGATTCACTTTAAACAGTCGATGTGCATAAGAATTATCATCACTAGTCTTATAAATATAACCCCTGTTAGTTTAGATAATTTGATAACCATCTGCTCGCAGAAGTGCAATATCTTGGACAATGATTTGACGAGTAACACCAAAATGTTCTGCCAAACTCTGCCCATTAATCGCTTCTTTAGACTGTTTTAATAGGGTCAATAATTCTTGCTTGCGATTTAAAGTCATAGACTAAACAACTCCTCTTACAACTATCGAATTTTTCGAATACTTTTGAAAATCGTTAATGCTATAACGTAGTCTATCATACTATGGACAATAGTACCAAATCCAACTAAAACAAACAAGATATAAAATAGTTTTTGGAAGTCCTCCCCCGTTACTGAATAAAAAATCACACAAGCAATAACTTCACCTAGAGCATGAATAACCCCTAAAACAAAGTTAAAAATTAAAGATGATTTATGGTTTTCTATTGTTTGAGGAAACCTTTTCAAATAAAGCGCTCCTAAACAACCAAAGATGATATGCGAGAATGCCCTAAAAACAATAACAATCGGATAGCCGGCCATAAAGAAGCCTAAACTAGACGCTAAGATAACAAAAGCTGCCACCCAGGGAGATATAAACATAGCTAGAAATAATGGAACGTGACTCCCTAAGGTATAAGAAGCCGGTGGAATGATTAGTTTAATTGGCATAATACTTGGGATAAGGATAGCAATCGCAGTTAACAAAGCTGCAAAGGTCATTTCTTGAATTCTTTTTTTCGGCTTCATAATCTTCTCCTTTTTCTGTATATACAATAGTATATTACATTATATATACCTATATGTCAATATGCCATAAAAAAACTAGAGCCATAAGCTCTAGTCCTTTCTTATTTACGTTTTTTCTTAGCTTTCTTCATCTTGTTAGCTTGACGCTTCATCATATGTTTCATGGCAAATGAACCGACCTTACCTTTAAGACCACCACCAAGCATTTGGCTTAGATCCATATTTGCAAGATCTGGCATACCAGTGCCACCCATCATGCCTTCAAGAGCAGACATGTCCATATTCCCCATATCAGGCATATTTGGCATGTTTTTGGGCAGATTATTTGGGTTAAGACCCATTTGACGCATCATTTGCTCCATATCACCAGACATAATGCCTTGCATCATTTGTTTTGCTTGATTGAAGTCTTTAATAAACTTGTTTACTTCGATGAAGGTATTCCCTGAACCATTGGCAATACGGCGACGACGACTTGGAGTCAAGAGATCTGGATTTTCACGTTCTTCTGGTGTCATTGATAATACAATGGCACGCTTGCGAGCAATCTGCTTTTCGTCTACTTTAACATTAGCCAAGGCTGGATTGTTAGCCATACCTGGCAACATCTTTAGTAAATCCTCCATAGGACCCATATTTTGCACTTGGTCTAATTGGTCGATAAAATCATTGAAATCAAAGGTGTTTTCACGCATCTTCTCAGCTAACTCAAGAGATTTTTTCTCATCATACTCCTGAGAAGCTTTTTCAATAAGGGTAAGAAGGTCACCCATACCTAAGATACGGCTTGACATACGGTCTGGGTGGAAAGTCTCGATATCCGTAATTTTCTCACCAGTACCTGTAAATTTAATCGGCTTACCAGTGATCTCACGAATTGAAAGAGCCGCACCACCACGTGTATCACCATCAATTTTAGTAAGAACGACACCTGTGATATCTAGTTGTTCATTAAACTCCTTGGCAACGTTAGCAGCTTCCTGACCAATCATGCTATCTACAACCAAGAGAATCTCGTTTGGATGAGCAAAATCTTTGATATCACGCAACTCTTTCATGAGGGTTTCGTCAATCTGCAAACGACCAGCCGTATCAATCAAGACATAGTCATTTTTATTAGCACGCGCTTGTTCCAAACCATTTCTGACGATCTCAACTGCTGGTGTCTCTGTTCCCATATCAAAAACAGGAACATTGATTTGTTGTCCCAAAGTTTTCAACTGATCAATGGCTGCTGGACGATAGATATCTGCAGCAATCATCATTGGACGAGCTTCTTGTTCTTTAATCAGTTTATTAGCCAATTTACCAGCAAAGGTTGTTTTACCAGCCCCTTGAAGACCAACCATCATAATAATAGTCGGAATCTTTGGAGATTTTTCAATCTCAGATGTCTCAGACCCAAGAATTTCTGTCAATTCTTCATTAACAATCTTAATGATTTGTTGTGAAGCATCAAGAGTATCAATGATTTCGTGACCTACAGCACGTTCACGAACACGTTTGATAAATGTCTTAACAACTGGTAGAGCTACGTCTGCTTCAAGAAGTGCCAAACGAATCTCTTTAGTGACTTCTTGAACTTCTTTCTCTGAAAGTTTTCCTTTACGTCTTAAATTTTTGAAAACGCCTTGCAAGCGTTCCGTTAAGCTTTCAAAAGCCATATGCCATTTCCTCTCTTACTTTCTGCTTGAATCTAATCTCTATTATCAATGCTGCTCAGGATTGCAATTTGTTCCTGGAGATAGCTATCGTCTGCGTATTTTTCCATGATATCATCAAAAATTTGGCTACGGACGATGTAGTCTGAATACATATGTAATTTCATCTCGTAATCTTCTAAAATCTTCTCAGTGCGCTTGATGTTATCATATACGGCCTGACGACTCACACCAAATTCCTCGGCAATTTCTGCCAAACTATAATCATCCGCATAATATAGCTCAATATAGTTCATCTGCTTATCTGTTAACAAAGCTGCATAGAACTCAAAGAGGGCATTCATGCGATTGGTTTTTTCAATTTCCATAAGCTACATTTTACCATAAAATCATGGTGTTAGCACCATACTTGTGCAGAAAAAAGCAGTGACTTCTAATTGTTCTCCAAATAAAATTCAAAACGGTCGCCAACATAGTAACTTCGTACATATTCGAAAGCCTGCCCGTCTTGGAGAAAGGAAATTTGTGTCAGACTCAAAAGAGCATCACCAGTCTTAACCTTGAGGTGCTTGGCTAGACTACTATTGGCCAAACTTGCTGATATTGTCTGCTGACTTTTTCCTATTTCATAGCCATTATCAGTTAATGTCTTGAAGAAATGTTCGGTAATTTCTGATTCCTTAAAACCTCGGATAATTTTCTCAGGGATACTGGCAATTTCATAGGCAACCGGAATGTCATCAGCAAAACGAACACGTTCCATACGAATGACATGGGACTGTGGCAAGACACCTAAATTCTTGATTTCAAACTCATTTGGATGTAGACGTTGATACGAAATAAGCTCACTAGATGGCTTCCTCCCTTGGGATTTGACAATCTCAGTAAAACTCGTAGTTCCACGCATCTTTTCCTTAACTCGACTACTAGCAACAAAGGTTCCACTGCCTGGTTTGCGTTCTAAAATCCCCTCATCCACTAAAAGTGTTATCGCCTGGCGCACAGTCATCCGACTCACATCAAAAGTCTCGCAAAGATCTCGCTCGCTAGGAAGACGTTGCCCAATTTTCCAAGTACCATCATCAACATCTTCCTTAATCTTATCATGTATGCGAATATACGCTGGTAACATCCAATTCCCCTCCTTTTTCCCTATTTTACAAAAAAAGTGACAAAATTGTAAATATAAGTAAGAGATTTACAGTTTCTCGTATAAATCTAGGTGCTAAGTCCATGAATTTGTGATACAATGATTGCATAAGAAAGAATCTACATGTGATGCAAAAAGAAAGGGTAATAATGACTAACATTTCTACTTTGAATGATGTGCAGAAAATCATTGTTCTAGACTATGGTAGCCAATACAATCAGCTGATTGCACGTCGTATTCGTGAATTTGGCGTTTTCTCTGAATTGAAGAGCCATAAAATTACTGCTGATGAAGTACGTGCCATCAATCCCATCGGGATCATACTTTCTGGTGGTCCCAACTCTGTTTATGCCGAAGATGCATTTGGTATTGACGAAGAAATTTTCGAGCTTGGTATCCCAATTCTTGGTATCTGTTACGGAATGCAACTTTTGACCCACAAGCTCGGTGGTAAAGTTGTTCCGGCTGGTGAAGCAGGTAACCGTGAGTATGGCCAATCAACACTTCGCCTTCGTGCCCAATCAGAGCTCTTTGCTGGAACTCCTGAAGAACAAGTCGTTCTGATGAGCCACGGTGATGCTGTTACAGAAATTCCAGAAGGTTTCCATCTTGTTGGTGACTCAGTGGATTGCCCATTTGCTGCGATGGAAGATACTAAGAAAAACTTTTATGGTATCCAATTCCACCCAGAAGTTCGTCACACTGTATATGGTAACGACATTTTGAAAAACTTCGCTTTTAGTATATGTGGTGCCAAAGGTGACTGGTCAATGGCTAACTTCGTAGATATGCAAATTGCACAGATTCGTGAAACAGTTGGCGACCGTAAAGTCCTTCTTGGACTATCAGGTGGCGTTGATTCATCTGTTGTCGGTGTGCTCTTGCAAAAAGCTATTGGTGATCAATTGACATGTATCTTTGTTGACCACGGTCTTCTCCGTAAAGGTGAAGGCGACCAGGTTATGGAGATGCTGGGAGGTAAATTTGGCCTTAACATTATCCGTGTTGATGCTTCTAAACGCTTCCTTGATCTCTTGGCTGGTGTTGATGACCCTGAGAAAAAACGTAAAATCATCGGTAACGAATTTGTTCACGTTTTTGATGACGAAGCAAGCAAACTTAAAGGTGTTGACTTCCTAGCTCAAGGAACACTCTACACTGATATCATTGAATCAGGTACTGAAACAGCGCAAACAATCAAATCTCACCACAACGTTGGTGGTCTTCCAGAAGACATGCAGTTTGAATTGATTGAACCACTTAACACTCTCTTTAAAGATGAAGTGCGCGCTCTTGGTACTGAACTGGGAATGCCTGACGAGGTCGTTTGGCGCCAACCATTCCCAGGACCAGGACTTGCCATCCGTGTTATGGGTGAAATCACTGAAGAGAAACTTGAAACCGTTCGTGAGTCTGATGCTATTCTTCGCGAGGAAATCGCTAAGGCTGGTCTTGACCGTGATGTATGGCAATACTTCACTGTTAACACAGGCGTACGTTCTGTCGGTGTTATGGGTGACGGACGAACTTACGACTATACTATTGCTATCCGTGCTATCACTTCAATTGACGGTATGACAGCTGACTTTGCGAAACTTCCATGGGAGGTTCTCCAAAAGATTTCTGTTCGAATCGTTAACGAAGTTGATCACGTTAACCGTATCGTCTACGATATTACAAGTAAACCACCTGCAACTGTAGAGTGGGAATAAAATAGTGACACTTTATAACACCAGAAACGTTGATTTTACTGCATTTAGCTAAAAATCAAGTGAGGTTCGGAGACACAAAATGATTTGAATTGTCTCCAAAACTGTCGCCAAAAATCCTCTCACTGAATGGTTGTCGGTGGGAGGTTTTTTTTTGGCTCTCGCTAACACGTGTAAGGTGTTCAATGCTATAATTTAAGAGATAAACTATTAAGGAGACGACACATATGGCAAAAATTGAACCGAAAATTTTTGACGAGTTGAAAACGGCTTTGGTATCTTTTGGCGACAAATATTTTGTCGGAGAAGAATTGAACCGTTCCAAACTCACGGATGATTTACGAAATTATGATGAAGCACTTTTGAGCAAGTTGTTTGAAGTAGATTTCATCAAGCAACATTTCATCAAGGAAGTGGCGGGGCAAAAGCTCTTTCAGATTGAACAGCTAGAGGAAGCCGTTCTCTATAACGATTACTGGGACACAAGCTACACCAAATATGAAAATCGTGTTGGGTTAGCTTCAAAAGGGAAGTTCTTACAAGATAGCCAAGATGTCGTATTAGACTTCCCGTTCAAAGATGGCGTTTTGACTGCTTCAATGACTAAAGAAGATAATGAGGACGGCTATGATGACGCCTTCTTAAACGAGGTCATTGAGAAAGACGAGATTGACCGTCTATTTGACAAGAAAGTATTTGTAAACGTCAAACGCTTTGGCGATAATCTGATAGCACAGGTAGATAATGGGATTGTTTCTTTTGATAAGGAGAAAGACAATCTGATTATCAAAGGAAATAATCTGTTGGCGCTGCATGCGCTGAAAAATGAATTTGCAGGAAAAGTTCGTCAAATTTATATCGACCCACCTTACAACACAGGTAAAGACTCATTTAACTACAATGATAAATTTAATCACTCCAGTTGGTTAGTTTTCATGAAGAACAGGTTGGAGATTGCTTGGGAGTTGTTGTCTGATGATGGAACAATTTGGATTTCGATTGATGGGTATGAAAGTCATTATTTGAAAGTTTTAGCTGATGGTATTTTTGGTGCGGAAAACTTCCTTGATGAGGTTGTGTGGCAACGTGCGTATGCACCTATCAATCTGAAAAAGACATTTTCGAAAAGTCATGATTATATCTTGGTTTACGCAAAAAATAATTCTGGGGCAAAAGAACTGAATAGGTTGCCTCGAAAAGCTGAGATGGTTGCTTCATATAAAAATCCTGACAATGACCCACGAGGAGTTTACAAAGCAGATAATTTTTCCGTAGGGCCAGCTGTAGAAAAGAATATTTATGAAATTACAACTCCATCAGGTAGAAAAGTATTACCTCCAGATGGATACTCTTGGCGATTCTCTAAAGAACGTTTTGAGGAACTTTTAGCTGACAATCGCGTTTATTTTGGAAAAGATGGTAACTCTGCACCTTCATATAAACGATTTTTATCAGAAGTTAAAGATGGCGTTGTTGCGCAAACTCTGTGGACTTATCAGGAGGTTGGACATAACCAAGACGCCAAGAAAGAAATTAAATCGCTTTTTGATGGTCAAGCAGCCTTTGGCACACCAAAACCTGAAAAGCTGATTCAAAGAATTTTGACACTTGGTTCAGATGAAAATGACCTTGTACTAGATTTCTTCATGGGTTCTGCTACTACTCAAGCTGTTGCTATGAAAATGAACCGTCGCTTTATCGGTATTGAACAGATGGACTATATCAGTACCGTTTCAGTCCCACGCCTTCAAAAAGTCATTGAAGGCGAACAAGGCGGAATATCAAAAGACGTTAATTGGCAAGGTGGTGGTTCATTTGTCTACGCCGAATTATTCCCTAAAAATATGGGCTACTTGCAAGATGTTACCCATGCCAAAAACCTTGATGAATTGAAGTCCGTCTATGAACGTATGCTTGCTGGAACAGATACGACCGAACCTGCCGATATTTCCTTCCGTGCTGATTTATCTAAGATTGATTGGCTACAAGGATTTGACGAAAACAAGCGTCTACTTGTGAAGCTCCTTGATAAAAATGGGCTTTACTATAACTACTCTGAAATTGACGATAAAAACGTCCGTGACTTAATCTCTGATGAAGATTACACCTTCAACAAGAATTTCTATGAGGGTGGTGACTAGCATGGCAAAAGCAAGGAAAACACCCGCAAACGCTCGTCAATTTCCCCTTGTGGATCAGGCTGAACAAGCAGAAAAAGACTTGTTCAGTCAGCACCAAAGTTATGAAATCCCAGAGTATATTAACGGGAACTTGATTCATACGTTGCGTGCCTATCAGGATAAAGCTATCCGAAATTATCACTATACCCAAACACAGATTAAACCGAACCCTCAACATGTGCTTTTTAACATGGCGACAGGTTCAGGGAAAACCGACTTGATGGCAGGGCTTATCCTCTACCTTTATCAAGAGCATGGCTATCGCAACTTCTTGTTTACCGTCAATACCAACTCAGTCTTGATGAAAACAAAGGACAACTTGGTCAACGAAAACAGTGAAAAATACCTGTTCAAAGACAAAATTGAAATCGACGGCAAGCATATTTTCATTAAGCAAGTCGAACGTTTCCCACGGATTCAACAAGACAACACCATTTACATTAAGCTATCTTCGGTTCAAAAAGTATCGGATGACCTGTTTGTCTTGAAAGAAAATACCATGGGGCTTTCAGACTATGAAAACCAACCTGTTGCAGTCTTAGCGGATGAAGCACACCATTATTCCGCAAGCACCAAGTCAGAGAAGGAAGCTGAAAATACTTGGGAATCAGCCATTAACAAAATCTTGCATGCCCGTGATGATAAGGAACAAAAGAATCTCCTCCTTGAATTTACGGCAACAGTCGATTTTGATAAAGAAGTCATATATAACAAGTATCGGGATAAGGTGGTCTACCGCTATCCGTTGAATCAATTCATGTTTGATGGCTATTCCAAGCAGGTTAAGCGAATTGAAACGTCCGCAAGCGACCAAGATAAAATGCTAAACGCGGTCTTGCTTTCGCAGTTTAGAAAATACTGTGCTTATGCCGAGGGTGTCACAGGAACATTTAAGCCCGTCATTATGTTTAAGTCCGCAAGAATTGACATATCACTGGAAGCCAACAAGGTTTTTAATGAGCTGATTCAAAATCTCAACGTTACGGATTTGCTCGCATTTATCAAGCGCCAACAAGTACTAGATAGCAACGACAGCTCAGCATTAAGTTTAGCCTATGATTTTTATCTTAAAAATGAAGATCAACTTGGAAAAATTATTCGAGAGATTAAACATGATTTTGATTCTAGAAATGTATTAAATGCAAACGACGATAAGAGAGGAAATATGCTTGAAAAAGGACAATATCAAGCATTGAATACGTTGGAAAATCCCAATAATTTGTATCGTGTTGTCTTTGCGGTAGCCAAGTTAACGGAAGGATGGGATGTTCTTAATCTGTATGATATTGTTCGTATAGAAAAAGAAGCAGGAACGAATAAAAGTGCAACGATGGTAGAAGCGCAGTTAATCGGTCGTGGTGCGAGGTACTATCCTTTTGAAATAGAAGGAGAGAAAAGTTATAAAAGAAGATTTGATGGCGATAGCTCAAACAAGCAATTGTTCTTAGAAACGTTGCACTACCACACCATGAATGAGCCACAATATCTCAAACAGTTGATCGGTTCACTAAAACAAATGGATTTACCTACAGGAGAAGATAAAAAAAATCCCCCTATTGAAATTAAAGTGAAGTCATCCTTTAAAAAAACAGAAGCCTATAAAAAAGGAAAGATTTATTACAATGAAGTGGTGGATGTGGAAGATGAATGGTTTGATTCGATTGATAAGTATGGTATTAATCATCAAACAGATATATTAAGGAATCTGAATTATGGTAGTCGAGAGGTTTCATATCAAGCAAATGCAGGTGTGACTGAAACAAAAACAATTAGCGTGGATCGATTTGATGCAAGGTATATAAAAAAAGCCATTCAACGTTTAGAATTCTATCAATTTGACAATTTAAAGAAATACATACCATTAATGCCATCAATGAAAGAATTTATTTATGGTAAGAATTGGTTGAACGCAAATGAATTAAACTTATTTTTAACCGTACCAAAAAATTACAAATTAACTGATGTTACACCAGATGATATATTGAACGTTGTAATTGAACTCTTAAAAGAATATGAAGTGAAATTTAAATCAGGTTACGTAAAACAAAGAGGAACGAATAAATTTATCGGTTATCCAATCAATGAGTATTTAACAAATTATAATAAGCGTGTTCCAAAATATGATACAGCTAATCTATTTAATGAAGCGATGCAAAAAATTGACGTTTATGAAATAGATGATGATTTTTATGTTTATGATAAAGCTATCGTGAATAAACTAGAATATGAGTTGATAGAACGTGTGAAAGCACATGTTAATGAATTGAAAGAGAAGTATCAAAAATCGGTGTATTTGCTTCGTATGGATGAGAATATGCATCGGGAATCTGCGAAAAGTGAGAAGTTGAAACTCCATCAATACGGTTCACGTAGAAACCGTTCAGGAGAGGTCACAGAAACACACTTACAAGGTTTTCAACCTGACTTTATTTTGTTCCTTGAGAATAGTGATTTTTATTTTCAAATCTTTATCGAAACAAAAGGTATGAGTGGGGATCGATTTATTAGTGAATTATGGAAACAAGATTTACTCTTATATATGACAGATAACCAAGCGGAGATGGAATTTGAAGCGAATGAACAAAATGTCCGAATTTGCGGATTGAAATTCTATACAAAGAATGATGGACAACACACTATGGAACAACTAAAAAATATTTTATATTAAAAAATAATTACTTAGAATAGGATGATATGATATGACTTTAGAAATCAAAACAAATAATGATAATTCAATAACTATTAAAGAACTAAATTTTGAACAATTGCAAGTATTTAATAATATATTTGGTGACCCAACAAATAATGCTGATAAGCTAGTTAATCCAAGGAATCAGCAGTATCAACAGACCCCTATTACAATTAATGGTAATAGCTATGCTTACAGTGTTTATGATGCTAAAAATTATGGAAAAGACACATATACTATAGGTATTCAAAAGTTACGTGATTAATAATCAAGTGAAATAGATAATTGTAAAAAACCAGCAATAAACTGGTTTAATGAATGGTGTAATCAAATTATAGTCAGTATCAATTTTGGTCATAATTGGTCTTGCTTTTGTCAATTAGTATCCATATTTATCCTTTCCCAAGGGAACCTTGATACTGTAATCCTTGATATGAAGGGATTTATATAGATGAGGTTGGTTAACATTTGTGTTGTGGAATTCTCAAAACGTTAATCAATACGATTATATCAACGTTTCAAGACATTCAAGATTTTTATCTTGGGTGTCTTTTTTTGTTGAAATTTATAAAGTTCACCCCAAAATTCACCCCATGTTCACCCTATTATTTTTTTAAGCTTCTATATGCAATATCTCCAGCAGTTTGATTTACTATATTTTTGTGTTAACATAGGTCTTTGTAATTTGTTTATCACTATGAGTTAATGCCTCGGAAATAATCTCTAGGGGAACACCAGATTTTCTTGCAAGAGTGGCACCTGTGTGTCTTAACTTATGTGGTGAAGCAGGGGATAGTTCTGGATGCCTACGTCTGACAGAATTCATTCTATAGTTGAGGTAATCTGTATGAAGTGGAAGGTTGATATTATTGGATCGGTCATTATAGGTAAACACAAACTGCTTTTGAGTCTGGCGTAAACCAAATAGTTTTAATTCCTTTTGTTGCTGGACCTTCCATTTAGCTAGTAGTTCCATTAGTTCTGATGGTGCTTTAAAGAGTGTTTTCTTACGACCTTTGGTGGGTTTTATATTTCCGAAACGATCTAAAGCTTGTTCTATCAGTGTTTCTCCAGTAGAGAAATTGATGTGTTTCCATTGAAGAGCATAACTTTCTGATTTTCTATCGGATAAAAAGAATGTCGTATAAAAGAGAGTGTAGTCTTTTAAATCAATAAGTCCTTTCTCTAAGTCTATGTCAAAAGCTTGTAACCATAATTTCAGCTCTTCTTTATCGAGAGATAAATCTTCCTCTCGTTTGCTTTCTTTAAGGAGAATCTTTTTATTAGCTTTAATTCTACTAATTGTTTTGCGGAGTTTATTTGATGGAATATATTCTGAGTTCCTCAGCCCAATCGAAAACAGAATTAACATAGCTCCTAATTACTTTGAAATTAGCATAGCTATTTGCTTTGGGAGTAAGTAATGAAAGAATAAGTTGTTTATTATTATTTGGGTATTCGATAGAATATTTACCCAGAATGGGTAAAATGTGTAGCCTGAATATATTTTCTGTTTGGAAAACTGTTGCTTTTGTGGGTGGTTTTATTGTTGTTGTGGTTTGACCTGCTTTGTATGGTTCGAGCCAAATATCTTCATAAAATTTTTTGAATATGATTTCTCCTTTATTTTTTATGTTTATATGGCTTTTTCCAGACTTAGCATTTTTAATGTCGATAGAAAGTTTTAATTCTACTTCTTTGGCTTCTCGTCTGGTTTTATATTTTCTTTCAAAAAGTTTACCTAAACCCAATTTTACTTGAACATCTTCTGGAATGTAAAGTCGTAATTGATATGTTCCATTTTTTGTTTTCTTAATAGACATATTTACCTCCTTATGCGCTGATTTCTAATCTTGTCATCTATTGATTGATACTTTTCTTGTTGAAACGAATAGATTTTCCGATTCGGATATAGGGTAATCCCATTGCAATCCCAATATCAAGTGTATTATTAGAGATACCTAGGTAGTTGCAAGTCTGTTTTTTGTTTAGACAAGTGCTGTCAGCCCCAATATCCTCTTTAAAATGATGAATTTCACTCTTTATTAGTGTTGCAATCATTTGCTGAATTTCTTGAGTTTGTTCTTCTGGCAATTGTACTAGCATATATTATTCTCCTCTTAAAAATAAAAAAGAAGAGTAAAAGACTCTCCTACTGTTAAAAAGATTAATTCTTCTTATTTATTGTTTTTTTGAAAAAAATAGCAAAGCGATCCCGGTTCCCTTTAGTGTCAATTGTTTGCCCTTATTACGACATGCATCACAAATTGGTATTGTTTTAGGTGATGAGATTGTTTTTTTACAAGTTTTACACTTCTTCGTTTTTAGTGTCATTTTTTCTCCGTTTCGATTTTTGCTGTTTCGGTATTGCTTAAGTTAACGTTACTATCTTGGTGGAATTCAATTAATTTAGTATTAACATTAATAAATAAGTCCCTATTGTTTTTTGAGTAGCTGTAATGATTATGAATTAATTCTAACAAACTCACTTTTGGGATACTATTATTCTTTATCCATTTTGATTTTTTTACATAAAGAAGTTTTTTTGCTAGTTCTTTCAAATAATTTGTTTTGTATGGAATATTTTGTTTAGAAACTAATTCCATCGAACCTTGAAAAGATAGTAGCCGATCATGGGCCATCCCCTCATTATTTAGTGTTAAATCTATATAAATTTGCATACCAACAATTTTAGTCATAATTTCTATGTCTTGAAGTAAAAAATCAGCATGTGTTTGTAAAGAGGCTTGACGGTATGTTGGCTGGCTGATTTTCTTAATAATTTCATCTCTATTTGAAATTATATCAGATTTAATAGCACTTACTGATTCTTCAAATAATGTATTTGCATCCTTTAGTGACTTAACTTTTTCTCTGAAATATTTGCTATTGTTGGCTTCTATAACTTTTGTACGAGCTGAATAAAATGGAGCTAGTATACTATTGTTTCTTTCCCATCTAATCTGATAATCTTGATTTTCTTTGATATCTAACAGTAAGTTATAGATTTGTTTAAGTTGAGCTTGAGCGATTAGATCACTAGGAACTTGATTTTCGTTGTTATTGGTCATTTTCCTTAATGTCAAATCTTCAACACGATTCTTCTGATCGGTTGTGTCTACAATTACAGCCCTAAGATTTCCTTCTACTTTTCTAGATTCCCCAATTTTATAAGCGACCTCTTGAAGTTTCGCTTTGGTGTCAGGAGATAGACTGTCAAAGTCAACCTCATATAGAGTAGCATTATTGAAATCTAGTATTTTAGTGTTAGGATTAAGATATTGGTTTGAAAAGTTGAATAGGGGGGTCCTTTAGTATCAAATAAGTTTAAGATATCAAATGGGAAACTTTCTTTAATCATGTTGGGGAGAGCTTGTTCAAAAGGACTACTTATTTCAAAGATATCTGTTGTTTTGATATCTGTCTCATTTTTAAATAAATCAAAAGATTGTAAGTTTTTTTGATTGATTCTTCTTTTTGATTTTCTGATTTAGCAACTTCGTTCATTAGATCGCCTAGTCATTTTTGTATTAATTATAACATTTAGTATTGATTTTAAACGTATCTAAATTAATAATACTAAAAATTAATATTATTAAAACCATCATCAGTGTCCAATGACATAAGTAAATTGTTTTGCTGTTTCTGCATCAAAAGTGCGGTAGCTAACGACTCCTAGTCCTTTGATGTTTGATTCAGAGATGAGGATGGAGCCATCTGATTTGACTTGTTCACAAAGGCGATGTGGCCATAAGTTGGATCTGCTCCAGCTTGCCCTGGGCTAAAAGATAGAGCGGAGTGTTCGGTTGGGGTATGAGTTGTCTGATACCCTGGGGCACTCATCCATTGGCCACCATTTCCCATATACTTTCCGAAGCTAACACCGACTTCTTTTCCTCGGTTATAGACAAACCAGGTACATTGTCCCCAAGGATAAGACAGTCCTGTGTGGCTTGAGGTATTGATTTCTTTGGTGAGGCTATAGCCTTGTGGGACATCCCCTGTTGTGACACCACCTCCGTCTCTGGTTTTTCCTGTCGTCTGTTCAGGGGCTTTTGGTGTACCTCCATGCTCATCGATATAGGTATCGAGTTTTTGCATGGTTTCAGCACGCCTTTTCCTAGAGCCAGAGGTATCGGTGAAGTAGACGCCACCATCTGTTGACGTGTTGAGAGAACCACTCGCAAATTTTTGCGCTTTGTCATCTTGGACTTTGAAGATTTCATTTTTATTGCCAATGATGGTCTGCTTTGTGAGTCCAACAACGGCTACTTCATCGTTAAAATTATTGGCATTTTCTGGATTAGAGTCAAATGTGGTTCTGTTGCAAAGTTTTAAATAAAGAATAAAATCCCTTACGGTATCTATGATTTAGGCTGTTATTCCCATTAATACCTTGATTTCAGTAGACACCGAAAAGCCGAAGAGAGTGCCTTCTTTTCGGGTTTTCTTATATAATCCTCGAATGGCTTCCATGCCTTTAATCGTGGTAGAGGCAATGCGTAAACTTCGATAGAATTTATTGCGTCTCTTTACTGGACGATGGTCTTGTTCAATCAAATTGTTCAGGTATTTAATGGTACGATGTTCTGTCCCTTGATAAAAGCCGTATTCTTTTAGTTTCTTAAAGGCACTTGTAATAGAGGGGGCTTTATCTGTGACTACAACCTTCGGTTCATCAAACTGCTTCACTAACCGCTTAAGAAAAGCATAGGCTGCTTGTGTGTCCCGTTTTTTACGTAACCAAATATCCAAGGTTAAACCATCTGCATCGATGGCTCGATACAAATAATGCCATTTTCCTTTAATTTTGATGTACGTTTCATCCATTTTCCATGAATAAAAGGATTTTTTATTTTTCTTTTTCCAAATTTGATAGAGTAGTTTGCCATATTCTTGCACCCAACGATAAATCGTCGTATGAGAAACGTTAATGCCACGATCATATAAGATTTCTTGAACTTCACGATAGCTAAGGTTATAACGAAGATAGTAGCCCACGGCTACAATAATCACATCCTGCTGAAATTGCTTTCCTTTAAAATGATTTATCGTCATTCCTCCTGCTATCTTTTTCTATTATTCTAACTTATTTGATAGTAGATTTAAAACTTTGCAACAGAACTGATGTAACCGTTTATTAATCTTTTTTATCATCTATGGATAACATTTTTTTGTTACACTAGGAGTATGAAAAAGGAGATATGATGAAACAGAGCCAAGCTAAAAAGCATGACAATACGATGACTAATAAGATTTTGATGAGGTTGATTGCTCTTGTCTTAGGTTTGCTTTTTCTTGAAATTTTGATTATTCATAGTAAAAATGAGCAGCAAAAGAGTGTTTCAAATCAAGTACAGACAGCACGTATCATGGCTAATGGGGACTTGCTTTATCATGATGGTCTCTATATGAGTGCCTTGCAGGCAGATGGCAGTTATGATTTTACTGAAAATTTTACATATGTGAAGCCATGGTTAAAGCAGGCTGATTTGGTCTTGGGTGATTTTGAGGGAACTATCAATCCTGATTATCCTTTGTCAGGCTACCCTCTGTTTAATGCTCCTCAATCAGTGACGGCAGCTATTAGTGATGCCGGCTATGATGTTATGGATTTGGCCCATAATCATATTTTGGACTCTGGTTTAGAGGGAGCTTTTACAACAGCCGATGCATTTAAAGAGGTGGGCATTGACCCTGTTGGTGTTTATGAAAATCCTGTGCGTGATAAGGCGCCTCTGTTTATCAAGAATGTTAATGGCATCAAGGTAGCAATACTTTCTTATGCCTATGGTTTCAATGGCTTGGAGTCAAATCTGACCGAAAAAGAGATTGCGAATCATTTGTCGAATCTTGATGAAAAACGGATGAAAGTAGAGATTGAGCGTGCTGAAAAAGAGGCTGACGTTACGGTTATTATGCCACAGATGTGCGTGGAATATCGTTTGGAACCGACAGATGAACAGGTAAAGCTTTACCATAAGATGATTGATTGGGGTGCTGATATTATCTTTGGGGGCCACCCTCATGTGGTTGAGCCGTCTGAAGTGGTTAAAAAGGATGGACAGCAAAAACTCATTATTTACTCAATGGGGAATTTCATCTCTAACCAGCGCATAGAGACTATGGATGGTGTGGATAGTGCAGCATGGACAGAGAGGGGCGTCTTAATGGATGTCACTCTTGAGAAAAAGAATTGTCAAACCACGATTAAGACAGCTCAAGCGCATCCAACCTGGGTTAACCGCACACCCAAGGGAACAATTTCGCCAGAGGGATATCCTTTATATACTTATCAAACCTATATTTTAGAGGATTTCATTAAAGGTGGAAAATACAGAAATAAACTAGATGAAGAAACTAAAGAGCGTATAGATACTGCCTATAAAGAAATGAATGCTCATGTTAATCTAAAATGGAAATAAAGCTAAGATATCGCTAAAATTTGGCGATATTTTTCTTTATCGACAAGTTACCAACAGACTTATCCACAGGTGTGGATAAGTCTGTTCTCAGTGTTAAACCTTGATTTTTCAAGGTTTTATTAGAATTGTATTGTTTTACTTGTTAACAAGTTTATCCACAAGTTGTTGAATTGATAGAGACTGAATTTTATAAACGATACTGGTTAAATGTTGTAGAAACATTCGTTTTTTTCAATAAAAAAGGTGTAATTTCTATAAAAAATAGCGTTTTTAATCAAAATATGCTAAAATTATATAAAATAAAATGATGGAGGCTTCTCATGAAAGCGATTATTACAGTTGTAGGTAAGGATAAAGCGGGTATTGTTGCAGGTGTTGCGACTAAGATCGCAGAACTTGGTTTGAATATTGATGATATCACTCAAACAATCCTTGATGAATTCTTTACCATGATGGCGGTTGTATCATCGGAAGATAAGAAAGATTTTACACACCTACGTGCTGAATTAGAAGCTTTTGGTGAATCATTAAACGTCAAAATCAATATCCAAAGCTCAGCGATTTTTGATGCTATGCACAACTTATAAGATAGGGGTAGTTGAAAATGGATATTAAACAGGTTACAGAAACCATTGCTATGATTGAGGAGCAGAACTTTGATGTTCGTACTATCACCATGGGAATTTCACTTCTAGACTGTATCGATTCAGATATTGATAAGGCAGCAGAAAAGGTATACAACAAGATTGTTTCTAAGGCTAAGAACTTGGTAGCTGTTGGTGACGAAATTGCGGCTGAACTTGGTATTCCGATTGTTAATAAACGTGTTTCTGTTACTCCGATTTCAATTATCGGTGCGGCGACAGATGCGACAGATTATGTACCGTTTGCTAGGGCACTAGACCGTGCAGCTAAGGAAATTGGCATTAACTTTATTGGTGGTTTCTCTGCATTAGTTCAAAAGGGCTACCAAAAAGGTGATGAGATTCTTATTGATTCTATCCCACGTGCGCTTGCTGAGACTGATTTTGTCTGCTCATCTGTTAATATTGGTTCAACAAAAACTGGTATTAACATGACAGCGGTACGTGATATGGGACGTATCATTAAAGAGGCTTCTGAGGCAGATCCAATGGGTCCAGGTAAATTGGTTGTCTTTGCTAATGCGGTTGAAGATAATCCATTTATGGCAGGTGCCTTCCACGGTGTTGGTGAGGCTGACGTTGTAATCAATGTTGGGGTTTCAGGTCCTGGTGTTGTGCAACGTGCTGTTGAGAAGGTTTCAGGTGAAAGTTTTGATGTTTTAGCTGAAACAGTTAAGAAAACTGCCTTTAAAATCACACGTGTAGGGCAGTTGGTTGGTCAAATGGCTAGCGAACGTCTAGGTGTCGAGTTTGGTATTGTAGACTTGTCTCTTGCACCAACTCCAGCAGTAGGTGATTCGGTAGCTCGTGTACTTGAAGCCATGGGGCTTGAAGTTGTTGGTACGCATGGTACTACTGCGGCTCTAGCTCTTCTTAATGACCAAGTTAAAAAAGGTGGTATCATGGCATGTAACCAGGTCGGTGGTTTGTCAGGTGCCTTTATCCCAGTTTCTGAAGATGAAGGAATGATTGCAGCAGTTCAATCTGGGCATATCAACCTTGAAAAATTGGAAGCCATGACGGCTATCTGTTCTGTTGGTCTAGACATGATTGCCATTCCTGCTGATACGCCAGATACAACAATTGCGGCCATGATTGCCGATGAAGCGGCTATTGGTGTCATTAATCAGAAAACAACAGCTGTTCGTATTATTCCTTATGGTAAGGAAGGGGACATGTTGGAACTTGGAGGTCTTCTTGGTTATGCACCAGTAATGAAGGTAAACAAAGCTTCATCGGCGGACTTCATTGCGCGTGGTGGCCAAATCCCAGCCCCTGTTCACAGCTTTAAAAACTAAACGGATGATAAGTGCTTTACCGGATTGGTAAAGCATTTTCTGATGATTTCGCTAGCTAGATAGTCAAGGTGGATTTGTGTTATAATGAGTTCAAAATGACGGAAAGAAGGAGGGGTCATGAGTAAGGTTAAGTTATATATTGCGAGACACGGCAAGACTATGTTTAATACTATTGGTCGTGTTCAAGGTTGGTCTGATAGCCCTTTGACCCCGTTCGGTGAAGAAGGAATTCGTGAACTGGGGGTAGGTCTGAAAGCGGCAGGTATCCCGTTCAAATCTGCTTATTCTAGTGATTCAGGTCGAACTATTCAGACCATGGACATCATTTTACGTGAGACGGGTTTGGAAACTATTCCTTCGAGCATCCTCCATTGGACAACGGTTCGGTTACTGTCGTTGCTTATGAAAATGGTAGATTCACATTGGAAACACTTGGCGATATGACTTATCGTCAGGTTGGACGAGAGATAATAGAAAAAGACAATGGTAAAAAATAGCTATCCGAGTCGCCGTCAGGCGAAAAAGCAAACCAATTGGTTTTTGGTTATCAGTGGCGTCTTGACTGCAATTCTTTTAGTTACAGCAGGACTTTATTCAGTATTTGGTGTCAGTCGTACGGTCCAACAAACCAATGGATCGTCAGTAACAAAAAATAGTAAGCAAATTACCTATTCGACTCAAAGCAAGGATACAAAAGGACTACCTGATGTATCGCCTAAAGACTGGAAATTGCTTTTGGTAAATCGAGATAATAAGTCTAAAGAGCTTAATCCTGAGCTTGCTAACGTATATGGTGTTTCTGTAGATGCGAGAATTGCGAAAAATGTTGAAGAATTTTTAGCAGCAGCTCAAGAAATTAATCCAAGCTATCATTTGATTTCGGGTTATCGTAGTGTTGCCTATCAGACAGAACTTTATAACAGTTATGTTCAGCAGGAAATGGCTGATGATCCGACTTTGACAGAGTCCCAGGCAGAGAAGAAGGTTCAGACTTATTCACAACCACCGGGTGCTAGTGAGCATCAGACAGGTCTTGCGATTGACATGAGTACTGTAGACAGCTTAGATGAAGCAGATCCAGCTACTGTGGCTAAGGTCAAAAAAATAGCGCCAAAGTATGGCTTTGTTCTTCGTTTCCCAGATGGTAAGACATCGTCAACAGGTGTGGGGTATGAGGATTGGCATTTCCGCTACGTTGGTAAAGAATCAGCAGAGTACATGACTGAACATAATCTTACTTTGGAAGAATATTTGGTACTATTAAAGGAGAAAACTAAGTGAGACGACGTTTTAAACTAAAAGCCTTTATAATCTTAGTTGCTGTTTTCGCTTTAGGGATTCTCTTACCGCTGATTCTTCATGCATCTACAGTTGATAATGCTCGTACGGTAAAGGTTTCCTATACGCAGAAAGGGTTTATTGAAAACTTAGCGCCAACAGCACAAAAAATGTCTAAAAACTATGGTGTCCTTGCATCGATTCTCCTTAGCCAAGCCGCATATGAGTCGAACTATGGTAGTAGTCTCTTATCTGTTAAATACCATAATATCTACAGTCTCCCTGCTCGGCCAGGACAAGAACATATCTATCTAAAGGATAATGTTTACAGTAAAGGCAAATGGCAATATCAAAAAGTAGATTTTGCAGTTTTTAGAGACTGGTCAAGTTCTATGTCATCTTATCTAGAAGAACTACGCCAAGGTAGATGGGGAGAATCAACCTATAAAGAGGTGGCAGGAACTACGAGTTATAAAGTTGCGGCAGAAAAGCTACAAGCTGCAGGTTTTAATAGTGATCCTGATTACACTAAACATCTTATTTCTATTATTGAGACCTATAATTTGGTAAAATATGATCGCTGATATTAGAACACCCCTAAGGATGTTTTTTAATGTTTCTAGGTCTCTAGATGTATTTTTAGCACTCTTTCAAAAAGAGTGCTAATTTTTTTGTTTTTTTTGGGTTGACATGTTTAAGTTTAGGTGTATAATAGAATCATAAGTTAGCAGTCGTTGTACGAGAGTGCTAATAAATAGAAATGAGGTGACATCGTGATTACGCAAAGGCAAAACGCTATTTTGAATTTGATAGTTGAGATGTTCACTCGCACACATGAACCAGTTTGTTCTAAAGCATTACAAGACTCGATTGATTCAAGTTCAGCGACCATTCGTAATGACATGGCTAAGTTAGAAAAGATGGGTTATCTTGAGAAAGCTCATATCTCTAGTGGACGCATGCCAAGCCGAGCGGGTTTCCAGTATTTTGTTGCTAATTCTTTGAATCTTGATACGATTGATGAACAAGATGTTTACCAAGTCGTCAAGGCCTTCGACTTTGAAGCCTTTAAACTTGAAGATATCTTGGATGCGGCGGCAAAGCTGCTGGCAGAAATGACAGGATGCACAGCAGTGATTCAAGATGTGGAACCGACCAAACAGCGTCTGACAGGATTTGAGATTGTTCAGCTGTCTAATCACGATGCGTTGGCAGTTCTGACTCTAGATGAATCTAAGCCGGTGACAGTTCAGTTTGCCATTCCAAAGAATTTCTTGTCAAGCGATTTGGAAATTTTTCATAAGCTTGTTCAGGGACGGTTTTTAGGAAATACTGTCTTAGATATCCATTACCGATTGAGAACAGAGACTCCTCAGATTGTGCAAAAGTATTTTAAGATAACAGATAATGTTTTAGATTTGTTTGATTATATCTTTTCACACCTCTTCAAGGAACTGATTTTTATAGAAGGTAAGGTTGCATCACTGGCCTATGCTGATTTGAAAACTTATCAATTTTTGGATAATCCACAACATGTGGCTCTTGCGCTTCGATCAGCTATCTCCGATGATGAAGTGACCAAAATTTCGGTCGCAGAATCAACTGAAGAAGCTCTTGAAAATGTCACGGTTATGAGTCATAAATTCTTGATCCCCTATCGTGGGACGGCACTCATGCATGTGATTGGACCCATTGAAATGGATTATCGTCGCATGGTTAGTTTAGTCAACGTTATCAGTCGAGTTCTGGTTATGAAATTAACGGATTATTACCGTTATCTCAATAGTAACCATTACGAAGTTTTCTTAAGCCGTAACGTTTTAAAAAATATAGAAAGAGGTGAATGCCTTGACTGAAGATATTAAAGAAGAAGAAGTAAAAGAAGAGGAAGCTACCGAGACAACTGAAGAAGTTGTAGAAGAAACAAAGGAAGCTACCGAGACAACTGAAGAAGTTGTAGAAGGAACAAAGGAAGCTACCGAGACAACTGAAGAAGTTGTAGAAGAAACAAAGGAAACTTCTGAGCTTGAAGAAGCTCAAGCGCGTGCGGAGGAGTTTGAAAATAAATACCTTCGTGTCCATGCAGAGATGCAAAATATTCAACGCCGTGCTAAAGAAGAACGTCAACAATTACAAAAGTATCGTAGCCAAGATTTAGCAAAAGCAATCTTGCCATCACTTGATAACATTGAACGTGCTCTTGCTGTTGAAGGATTGACTGATGATGTTAAAAAAGGTTTGGAAATGATACAGGAAAGTTTGATAAATGGTCTTAAAGAGGAAGGAATCGAAGAAATCGCAGCAGACGGCGAGTTCGATCACAACTTCCATATGGCTATTCAAACCATGCCTGCAGATGATGAGCATCCGGCGGATACCATCGCACAAGTCTTCCAGAAAGGCTACAAACTCCATGACCGCATCCTACGCCCAGCCATGGTAGTAGTATACAAAGAGAACTAAAAAAAACCTTGTCCGAAACGACAATAAACTATGAGAGAAAAGATAAGAGGCAAGCCGAAGGTTTGCAAAAAGAAATATCAGAAAAGAAGAAAAAAGCTTAGAAAGAAAAAGCTTAAGGAGATAGAACATATGTCTAAAATTATTGGTATTGACTTAGGTACAACAAACTCAGCAGTTGCAGTTCTTGAAGGAACTGAACCAAAAATCATCGCTAACCCAGAAGGAAATCGTACAACTCCATCCGTAGTTTCATTCAAAAATGGTGAAATCATCGTTGGTGATGCTGCAAAACGTCAAGCAGTCACAAACCCAGATACAGTAATCTCTATCAAATCTAAGATGGGGACTTCTGAAAAAGTTTCTGCTAACGGCAAAGAATACACTCCACAAGAAATCTCAGCAATGATCCTTCAGTACTTGAAAGGTTATGCTGAAGAATACCTCGGTGAAAAAGTAACCAAGGCTGTCATCACAGTTCCAGCTTACTTTAACGATGCTCAACGTCAAGCAACTAAAGATGCTGGTAAAATCGCTGGTCTTGAAGTAGAACGTATCGTCAACGAACCAACTGCAGCAGCTCTTGCTTATGGTTTGGACAAGACTGACAAAGAAGAAAAAATTTTGGTATTTGACCTTGGTGGTGGTACATTCGACGTATCTATCCTTGAACTCGGTGATGGTGTCTTTGATGTATTGGCTACTGCAGGGGACAACAAACTTGGTGGTGATGACTTTGACCAAAAAATTATCGATTACATGGTTGAAGAATTCAAGAAAGAAAACGGCATCGACTTGTCAACAGACAAGATGGCTCTTCAACGTTTGAAAGACGCAGCAGAAAAAGCTAAGAAAGACCTTTCAGGTGTAACTTCAACACAAATCAGCTTGCCGTTCATCACGGCTGGTGAAGCTGGACCCCTTCACTTGGAAATGACTTTGACTCGTGCCAAATTTGATGATTTGACTCGTGACCTTATAGAACGTACTAAAACTCCAGTTCGTCAAGCCCTTTCAGATGCAGGTTTAAGCTTGTCAGACATTGACGAAGTCATCCTTGTTGGTGGTTCAACTCGTATCCCAGCTGTTGTAGAAGCAGTTAAGGCTGAAACTGGTAAAGAACCAAACAAATCAGTAAACCCTGATGAAGTAGTTGCTATGGGTGCTGCTATCCAAGGTGGTGTGATCTCTGGTGATGTGAAAGACGTTGTCCTTCTTGACGTAACACCATTGTCACTTGGTATCGAAACAATGGGTGGCGTCTTCACAAAACTCATCGAACGTAACACAACAATTCCAACATCTAAATCACAAGTCTTCTCAACTGCAGCAGATAATCAACCAGCCGTTGATATTCACGTTCTTCAAGGTGAACGCCCAATGGCAGCAGATAACAAGACTCTTGGACGTTTCCAATTGACTGATATCCCAGCTGCACCTCGTGGTGTCCCACAAATCGAAGTAACATTTGACATTGATAAGAACGGTATCGTATCTGTTAAAGCGAAAGATCTTGGAACTCAAAAAGAACAAACAATTGTCATCCAATCTAACTCAGGTTTGACTGATGAAGAAATTGAAAGAATGATGAAAGATGCTGAAGCAAATGCTGAAGCAGATGCAAAACGTAAAGCAGAAGTAGAACTTCGTAACGAAGTCGACCAAGCTATCTTTGCTACTGAAAAAACAATTAAAGAAACAGAAGGTAAAGGCTTTGATACAGAACGTGATGCTGCCCAATCAGCACTTGATGAGCTTAAGAAAGCTCAAGAATCAGGTAATCTTGATGACATGAAGGCTAAATTGGAAGCTCTTAACGAAAAAGCCCAAGCTTTGGCAGTCAAACTCTACGAACAAGCAGCAGCGGCACAACAAGCTCAAGCAGGAGCAGAAGGCGCACAAGCAACAGATAACTCAGGCGACGATGTCGTAGACGGAGAGTTTACTGAAAAGTAAGATGTAAAGACTGTTAAAATCTCACAGTGAAAATAGGAAATCAGGCGAAGAAGCTTTAGTTTCTAGAAAGAATTGCACCTAAAGGTAGCCTTATATGTAGTTCGCTAAAGCGAAAACTGCTACGTCTCTTTTTCACACAGAAGTTAAGCTGTGCTCAATTCAACCTTACGAGTTCAAAAACAAAGCATAAGAAGAAATCCAGAGGTTGCAAACCAGCCTCTGTTTTTCGCTAAATAAGTGAAGTGAATATAATGTATATTTTACTTCGTTTCGTAATAAATAAAATAGAAAGGATCAAAGAGTGTTCGTCGTTGAACACGGGCTATGGAACAAGCCAAAAAATATAGATGGTTTTGAGGGACCAGTAGTCCATCTTCGAAACTATTACTTTGGCTTTCTCCATTAGATGCCCTTTGTATCTTAAATTATGAACAATACCGAATATTATGATCGTCTTGGGTTATCTAAGGATGCCTCTCAAGACGAAATTAAACGTGCCTATCGTAAGCTATCTAAAAAATACCACCCAGATATCAATAAAGAACCAGGTGCGGAAGAAAAATATAAAGAGATTCTAGAGGCCTATGAAACTCTAAGTGATGCCCAAAAACGTGCAGCCTATGACCAATACGGACCAGACGGTGCGAACGGCTTTGGCGGCCAAGGTAGCTTTGGTGGCTTTGATGGTGGTGCAGGCTTCGGAGGTTTTGAGGATATCTTCTCGAGCTTCTTTGGTGGCGGTGCTACTCGCAATCCAAATGCTCCTCGTCAAGGAGACGACCTTCAGTATCGTGTCAACCTAAGTTTCGAAGAGGCTGTTTTTGGTGCTGAAAAAGAAATTCACTACAATCGTGAAGTGACATGTAAGACATGTTCAGGATCTGGTGCTAAACCTGGAACAAGTCCTGTAACCTGTGGTCGCTGTCATGGTCATGGGGTTATCAATGTTGATACACAAACACCACTTGGTATGATGCGTCGTCAAGTAACATGTGACGTCTGTCACGGAACAGGTCAAGAAATCAAGGATCCTTGTCAAACTTGTCATGGAACAGGTCGTGAAAAACAAAGCCATACAGTATCTGTCAAGATTCCAGCGGGTGTTGAAACAGGTCAACAAATCCGTCTTGCAGGCCAAGGTGAAGCTGGTTTCAACGGTGGTCCTTATGGAGACCTCTTTGTAGTCATCAATGTTAATCCAAGCGATAAATTTACTCGTGATGGATCGACAATTTACTATACACTTAACATTTCTTTTGTCCAAGCAGCTCTTGGTGATACTGTTGAAGTACCTACCGTTCACGGTAATGTTGAGATGGTTATTCCAGCGGGTACTCAAACAGGTAAAACTTTCCGTCTAAAAGGAAAGGGAGCGCCACGTCTTCGTGGAGGTTCACAAGGGGATCAACTAGTTACTGTCAAGATTGTAACTCCTACGAAGCTGAATGATGCTCAAAAAGAAGCTCTCCTTGCATTCGCAAAAGCAAGTGGTGATGAAAAGGTTGCACCACAGAAAAAAGGATTTTTTAACAAAGTAAAAGATGTTTTGGAGGATTTATAAAGAAAGGACGCTAAAAGCGTCTTTTTCTTTATTTTGGAAGCTGTATGGGGTCAGTTGGTGATTGACATACTTTTTATCCTTAAAAAAATCTGATATGATAATTTTATGGTTAGATATAAAGCGACAATTTCTTATGATGGGACACTTTTTTCAGGTTTTCAAAGGCAACCAAATGCTCGTTCTATTCAAGAAGAGATTGAAAAGACTCTTTTGCGGCTAAATAGTGGTACTCCTGTAACTGTACACGGGGCAGGCCGAACAGATGCTGGTGTTCATGCTTATGGACAGGTTATCCACTTTGATTTATCTCAGGAGAGGGATCCAGAGAAGCTGCGTTTTGGTTTAGATACACAGTGTCCAGATGATATTGACATTGTTAGTATCGAGCTTGTATCGGAGGAATTCCATGCACGTTATAGTAAACATATTAAAACCTATGAATTCCTAGTAGATGCAGGGCGACCTAAGAACCCCATGATGCGTAATTATGCTATCCACTATCCCTACCCTCTAAGTCTAGCTCTTATGCAAGAGGCTGCTATGGAATTGGTCGGCACACATGATTTTACAGGCTTCACAGCTTCAGGGACATCTGTAGAAAATAAAGTGCGTACAATTACCCAGGCAAGTGTATCTATCGATGAGAAAACTGGGTTTTATGTCTTTGCTTTTTCTGGGAATGGCTTTCTTTATAAGCAAGTTAGAAATATGGTTGGAACATTATTGAAAATTGGAAATGGACGCATGCCAGTTTCACAAGCGAAGACCGTGTTGGAAAGTCGTGACCGCAATCTTGCGGGACCAACCGTAGCAGGTAATGGTTTATATTTGAAGGAGATACGATATGAGTGATGAATTGGTATTAGCGATT
>OLPR01000076.1_pt1 | contig 97875 bp, 92 predicted proteins | sample 1672761 | NCBI WGS metagenome assembly OLPR01 (sample SAMEA3136721, study PRJEB25190) | human gut metagenome | biome: human gut; feature: human-associated habitat; material: faeces | place: Austria | collected 2013 | reverse complement strand
AATTCTGTATGTTTCACACAAAACAAAAGATAAACAGGAACATTAGAGAGGATAAAAAAAGAAATAATTATTGTGGTTTTTCATCATTCCTTACTTTAAAACAATAACATTTCATCTTGAAAATAGTAATGTTCCAACTACAAGTAATAAAATTGAAAATTTCTTTCAAAAAGTTTTCCCTAAGCATATTAAAAAAACATTAAGAACTTTTGAAGGAGCTAGGACAAGATTTTCTCTCAAAACCAAATACTGGGTGCAGAGAAACTTCCGAGGCATTCATCACCAAAGTTATTGACAGTGCCATTTTATACAATATGTTTAAATAGTTATTTTTCAATAAATATATATTAACTCTTAATTTGAGTGTTTTTCATGTAAATTACTTGGAAAGGAGGTATTTAAAATGAGTTTAACTGAGATTTTTACTGATTCTTTAAAATATCCATTTTCAGATATGATTAAGTTTTGTATACTTGGAGTTATAATGGCTATATCTTCATTAGGTTCTTTGGATCTTGGAAATGAAACCCTTACTTTAATTTTAGGTATTATAGGTTTTATAGCTTCTATTATAGCTGGCGGATATGGTGTAAGTATTGTAAAAAATGCTATTATAAGATCTGATGAAATTCCTGATTTTGATTTGCAGACAAATTTGATTGATGGAATAAAAATGATAATACTAGCTATTGTATACTATATCATTCCATTTATAATTACTGTTATTATAGCTTTTGCATCTGGTTTCTTTAATCAGATTATGGAAGTTATGGCTTATGCTTCTCAATACGGACCTGATTTTGTAAATATGGTTCCTGAAGATGTTGCTATGTCTTTAGTAAGTTCTGCAGCAATAACTGTTATTATAGGTATTGTTTTATTTGTTATTTTCACATTATTGTTATATATGGGTGTCTGCAGATTGGCTAAATATAACAGTTTGTCTGAAGGTGTAGATATTCCTGAAGCAGCTCGTGATTTAAAAAGGATAGGTATTGGTAAAATTATAGGATGGATGGTTTTATTAATTGTAATTATATCTATTATTACTTTTATTAGTATGATTCTTACATCAATTCCATATATCGGTGTTTTAATTTCAGCATTTTTAGTTTCAACATATAATTTATTTATTGCATACAGATCAGTTGGTTTATTATATTCATATATAGAATAAAACCAATTTTTTTCTTTTTTTGATGATTAATTTAAATAGTTAATTAGCAATAATATTTCATTGGAGAGTGTTTTAGATGAATATAAGTGAGATTTTTAGTGATTCATTTAAATATCCAATTATCGATATTAAAAAATTTGCAATTTTTGGTATTATTGTTGTTTTAGCTACTCTTAATGTTTCAGTAGCTAACAGTTCAGTTTTGCAGATAATTTTAAATGTTGTTTCTTTTGTTGCAATTATTTTAGTTTTAGGTTATGGATTGGATGTTGTGAAATATGGATTTAAGCAGGCTAATGAGTTACCTGATTTTGATTTTAAAACAGGTTTTGTCAATGGTTTAAAACTCTTTGTAATTCAGTTCTGTTACTTGATAGTTCCATTAATTCTTATATATATTACGGCTTATTTATCAGGATTTTTACAGTCTTTAGCTGGAATAATGAAATCATATTATGAAACTGGAATGTATTCAATTTCAAATTCATTTTTAACTTCAATGGCAGTTACATTTATTATAGCAGTTGTACTTTCTATAGTTTTCATGTTATTTGCTAATATTGGAATGGCCAGACTGGCTAAATATGATGATATTTTTGAAGCAGTGAATCTTTCTAAAGTTTTTAAAGATTTAAAAAAGATAGGAATAGCTAAAAGCATCGGATGGTTAATTGTATTGATGATTGTTGGTTTTATTATAATCCTTATTGGAGTTGGAATTTCAATGATTATCCCATTTGCCGGTTCAATTATTGCTTCATTTATTGTTTTATCTTATTTCTATTTATTTTATTACAGATGTGTCGGTTTATTATATTCAAATATATAAACCATTTATTTTTTTATCTAAAATTTAATATAGCTTTACTATTAAATATTTACATACGGAACTTTTTATTTTTAAGAGGTTGTTAATATGAATTTAGGGGAAAATATTAAAAAATCATTTTTATATCCGTTATGTGACTATAACAAGTTTGCAATGCTTGGAGTTTTAACTGTTTTTTCTTTTTTAAGTTCAATTTGCTCTTCATTTGGTGCGGATAATCCGTGGGTAGTTATTGTAGCTACTTTAATTGGAGGTATAATTTCAATGTATCTTACAGGTTATTCTGTTTCTGTAATCAAATGTGGGATTAATGTTAAAGAGGAAATTCCTGATTTTAAAGTAGGTAGAGATATTTTAAACTTTTTCAAATATCTTGTTATAGGTTTAGTTTATACAATTATTCCGTTAATTATTATTTTTATTACAGTTTTTGGAACTGGGATATTGGAAATATGGACTAATATAGCTCCTTATATTCAGTATGGAAATGCAGATATTCCGCCAGCATTGCTTTCCAGTTTCATGTTTGCTGTTTTCATTACATTTTCAGTAACTGTTATTGTTTTGGTTATTCAAATAATTTTTACTAATTTGGGAATTGCAAGAATGTTAGCTAACAACAGTATAACTGACGGTTTGGACTTATTTGAAGTTTTTAATGATATTGGAAAAATAGGCTGGTTTAAAACTGTCGGATGGTTTATTGTAATATGTGTTTTAGATATGATATTTTTTATAATTTCAGTAGGAATAATGCTTATTCCATATGTTGGAGTTATTATATCCGCATTTTTCATGTTAACATTTACAAGATTATTTAATTCATATTCAGTAGGTTTATTATATTCTGATGCTTATAAAATCAATAAAAATCAGGAGAATATTAAAGATAATGTTTTAGAAGATACTTCAAAGGCTGAAAAGACTGATGTTTTAGAGGAATATGAAAAAATTATTGAAGGTAAAAAGGAAGATACAATAGACAGTATGTATGGTGAAAAAGATGAGTAAAAAAGTAGTTATATTACATGGCAGTCCCCGTGTAAGTGGAAATAGTGATATATTAGCTAAAGAATTTAAAAAAGGAGCAGAAGATGCTGGAAATGAAGTTAAAAAAATTTCATTTCCAATGAGATTTATTAATTATTGTAAAGGTTGTTTAGGCTGTGTATCTTCTGGAGAATGTGTTATTCATGATGATATGTCAGGGATTTTGGAAGATATGGCAGATGCAGATGTTATTGTATTTGCAAGTCCTATTTATTTTAATACAATTAGCGGACAAATGAAAACAATGATTGACAGATTAACTCCGAAAGCTAAACAGTTATGTGATAAAGATTATTATTTCTTATTTTCAGCAGCTAGTGATGATCAAAAATCATTGGAACCTGCAGTTTGTGAATTGAGAGGATTTTTAAATTGCATTGGTGTTGAATCTGAAAAAGGCATTGTTTTTGGTTTAAATGCTGAAAGTGAAGGTGAAATTAACCATAATGAAAATGCTTTAAAGCAAGCTTTTGAATTTGGAAAAAACATTTAATTTGTGATTAATTTCACATTTATTTACTATTTTTAACTTCACTTTACTGTTTTTTTTTAAGATAGTATTAAATATTGTTTAAAACATATTATGTAATAAGGTGAAGTAAATGAAATTTAAAATAACCATTAATGATAATGAGTATCATGCAGATATGGTGGATTGTGAGTTAGTAAATCAGATAGCTGACATGTGTCCTTTTGAAAGTACTTATAAACAGCATCTTCATCATGAATATTTTACTAAATTGCCAAGTACTGTTAATGATGAAGGATGTCCACTAACTACATCTATTTTAAAAAATAAAATATATTATTATCAAAAATGGAACTCACTTGTTATTGTTTACGAAGATGCTAATGTTAGTCCTTATGAATTAAGTTATATTGGTGAATTTGAGGAAGACGTTAGTGAATATCTTCAGGAAATGGGAAGAAACATCTTTGTTGAAGTAGATGCAGAATAATTTCTATTTAAAAAGCTATATTATCTATGTTTCATATAAATACTATGTAATATGGTGATTTTTTATGGAGATTACTCTAAATTTAAAAACAATTTCTACAATTGTAGCTGTTATAGCTGTAATTATTGGTATAATTGAAGGGTTAAATGTTTTTAGTTTATCTGGGCTGGTTCCGGATTTTGTATTTTACGGATCTTTAGCAATAATTATAGCTATTTTAGGTCTTTTGGGAGTTTATATTTCTAAAATGGATATTAGAATAGCTGCAATTCAATATATAATTCTTGGTCTTGGTCTTTTTATAGCTATTGGTTATTATGGCGTAATTGGTTGTGTTATATTTGTTGCTGCTGGTGTTTTAGCTATTGCTGAATATGTGCAAACTAAAGAGGAAGTTACACCAGACAAAAAGCTTTTTTTAATTCCTGTTTTAACTATCATCATTATTGTTTTGTTTTTGCTTGCCAGTGCTGGTTTAGGTGTTTTAGATAGTATGGCTGCTTCAGATTCTGTATCTTTCAGTGGTTTAAGCGCATCTATATCTAATGAATACGGCACCACTTCTGGTGATTTAACTGGAACATTAAATGTTGATAAAGACTTTGATTATTTGGAAGTTAAAGTTAGTTTTTATAATTCTAATAATTTAACACTATATGAATCATATGCTTATAATGGAAATAATGTTCATCCAGGCAAATATTCAATTGATGCATTTTATTTTGGAAATGAAATCCCTACAAAAGCAGTAATTGAAGTATATAATGAGATTAATAGTGATCCGATTTATACTCAAAATGTAAATATTAATTAGGTGTTATCTGATTAAAGATAACACTTTTTTTATTCTTCTATTGGTTCATAAATAAGACCGATTCCACGTGTTTTAAATAATTCAGTTAATGCAATTATCAGTGTAAATATAAGATTTGTAATAATAAACATTGCCCACCAGAGAGGTTCTGGTGATGTTAGTGTATTTATTCCTGAAGTTCCGATAATCATCATAGCTATCATGGTGATTGTAAACAGTACAAATGCAATTACACATTCTATTACTGTTAATCCAATGTAAAATAAAATATATCTGGCAGGACCTATTGTTAAGATTACTTCTTTTATTTCTTTAAAGTCAAATGCTTTTTTAAAGTTATTATGAGCAGCCATATTTGACAGGCTTATGAAACTTACAAAATATAATATGATTCCCAATATTATGGATATGATTGCTCCTGCCGTTCCGATTATTCCTCCTGAGATGTGATTTAAAAATGCTATATTGGTAACAGCTAATATTATTATAGGAATTGCAAAGTATATGAATTTAACAAGAAATACTTTTGCTCCGTTTATTAACATTTCCTTTAAGTTATTGAATTCAGGCACTTTATCTGTTCCATTAATCATTCCGCGGGTGGAGATTTCTAGTATTTTGTATTCATATCCTAAAAATAAAAATCCGGGGATTAATGTAAGTACTGCCGGTACAATTAAACTGGCAAATTTTAAATTTAAATTTGCATTCTGATAATGGATTAATATTAAGAGATATGCCATCCATAGGATAAATATTGAAAATAATGTTAGTCCAAAGTAAAACAGTGATTTTGAGTTTTTTAGTGAGTATTTGATGCTGTCATTGTATATGTCAATTATCATATTTCTTTCTCCAGTATTTTTCAGCAACTATGTAAAATATATGTTACTTATGTAAAATTAAGTTTACATCATATATAAATGTATGGTTTATGTTACATGTCTGGAGTAAAATTTCAATGTAAAAAAAGTTTTAAAAGAAAAGAAAGGAATCTTTTCTTTATGGTCTTAAACCTGATCCGCCTTGGAGAGTTATTGTTTCTCCAGAGATGTAGCTTGCAGCTTCCGATGCTAAGAATAAGCAGGTTCCACCAATATCTTTTTCAGCATCACCAAATCTTTGTAATGGTATGCCTTGTATCGTTTTTTCATAAATTTCAGGATATTCTTCCTTCCATTGTTCTAATTGGGCAGTCATTACAAGTGGACATACAACATTGATGTTGATTCCGTCACAACCCCATTCTGTTGCAGCTACTCTTGACATACCTCTGATTCCTTCTTTTGCAGCAGCATATGATGATTGTCCGTCTCTTCCAAACAATCCGGCACCTGATGCAAAGTTGATTACAGAACCTTTGCTTTCTTTAAGATATGGATGAGCATATTTCATAAAATTAAATACTGCATATAATCCTGAGTTGATGGCTAAATCAAAGTCTTCTTTTGTATGTTCTACAAGTTTTAATCCTGATTTGGAAGCTTGTGCATTGTTTATTAATACATCAATTCTTCCATATTCATCAACAACTTGTTTTATTGCATCTTTTACCTGGTCTTCATATCCACCGTCAGCTACAATAGACAATACTTTTATATCATATTTGTCTTCAAGTTCTTCTTTTGCTTTTAAAAGTGTGGATTCAGTTCTGCCTGTAATTGCAAGGTTTGACCCTGCTTTTGCAAATGCTGTAGCTATACCAAATCCGATTCCTTTTCCTCCACCAGTTATTATCGTTACTTTTCCATTCATATCGTTGTTCATAAATACTCGCCTCTTAATATAAATATAACGAAGTATATTTATCACGATTTATAATATGCCTTTTGTATTATATAAAATTTGCTTATTGATTTTTCTTAAAATAAGTTGTATTGTTTTATTTTCATTAATGATGGATTATGTGTCTTATTTAATTTTATAGAATAAAATTTAAACATGTGTTTAAAAAAATAGAATATTTTTATAAAAAAGTAAATTAAAAGATTTCTCTTAGGATTGGGTAGTGTTGTTATTATCTATTGAGAAATCTGATTTGTTCATATCAAAATTACCGGTAGCTTCTTTTACGACATTGCCATCATGTATAATCTCAATTTTGGCATGATCTATAGCTAAATATTTATGACTGTTGTAAAATCCGAAATAAGAACCATATTCATTATTATCTACCGTATTTAATCCTTCAGTTGTAGTAGCTAATGCGTTTCCATTACTGTCATAATATGTTGTTTTTAAGAAGTAACCCTGAGTATTTGATGGAAGATTATTAAAAATAGCATTGACATTGTAATAATAACCGCTTTCATCACTAGTTCCTGAAATATCTGTAATTGTTATGGAGATACTGTCTGGATTGTAAAATAGATTACTGCTAAAAATGGCTATTCCTATAACTATAATAACTATAACTGCAACAGGAATTAATATTTTATTTTTAGAGAGATTAAATGAAGCTTTGCTGCTGAATATTTTGGAATCCATATTGTCGTCGGATTTAGCTTCAGCCGGAGCTTCATTAAATAATAATTCATCTATATCTTTTTTAGAAGTTTCAGTTTCTTCGGTTTTTTGAACTTTTTTAGGAGTTTCTTTCACTGGAGAATTGTCATCGACTAAAACAGAATATCCGCATTCATTACAAAATTGTGCATCATCAGGTAGTTCATTTCCACATTTTGGGCAATATTTGCTCATTTGTTTTCACCTCTATTGTAAATTGAATCTGTATAAATATGTATATAAATTGTTATTGATATTTCTTTTTAAAAATTTTCGAAAAATTTATTTATAATAATTGTTTATTCTTAATTAAAGAGGTTTTTTATATGGTAGAATTAAAAGGAACAAAAACTGAAGCAAACTTGAAAGCTGCTTTTGCAGGTGAGTCACAGGCTCATACCAAATATGAATACTATGCAAGTCAGGCAAAAAAAGACGGTTATGTTCAAATTTCAAATATCTTTTCAGAAACTTCACATAATGAAAAGGAACATGCTAAAATCTGGTTTAAACTCTTGCATGGTGGCAGTATTCTGGATACTGCATCTAATCTTAAAGATGCAGCTGAAGGCGAAAATCACGAATGGACCAGTATGTATCCAACTTTTGCAAAAGAAGCCAGAGAAGAAGGATTTGATGAAATAGCTTATCTATTTGATGCTGTTGGAGCTATTGAAAAAGAACACAACGAACGTTATGATGTTTTACTCAAAAAAGTTGAGGAAGGCAGCGTATTTGTAAAAGAAGAAGAAATTGTTTGGATTTGTGGAAACTGCGGACATATCTTTAAAGGAAAAGAAGCGCCTGAAAAATGTCCGGTTTGCGCTCATCCAAAAGCATACTTTGAAAAAAGAGCAGATAATTATCTCTAGATTTTTAAAATCTGGACTTTTTTTTCTTCTTTTTTTAGTAACGGATTTTTGCTGGTTTTAACATTAGCTAAAATGAATTCTGATAGAATTACTGAAATAGTTATTAATTAAAAAAAAGTTAAAAATCAGCTATTTGTTAATAGCTATTAATTTTTTAGCAGCTTTCATATCATTGCTGTAGATATGGCCGCTGGTGGAGTGGTAATGGACGCCTCCGAAGTTTACTTTTTCACCTAATAATTCTTTGTTAAGCTCTTCTTTCATTTTAATTCCAATATAAGCTATAAAAAACATATTTGAATAAAAAGCACCGAAAATGTCATTGGATCTGAATAAGCAGTGGATTGTCAATTCATTGTTACGGACAATACATTGCAGGAACTGTAAACATGGAATATCTTCACGGTCCTGGTCTAATTTTGGATCATAGGTAATAGCTACTGCACGATTACTTCCAATTGCATGAAGCATTCTTTTTTTCATTACTTCAAATTGGTCTGTGTCAAAATGGGCCAATATACGGTTTGGGTAAGTGTATACGAATCCCTGATCATCACTATTTTCAAATGACCTGACATATTCATATAATGCATCACTTTTAATAGGACATCCTTCAATATCATATTTTCCGGATTTGATTTCATTTAGCATCATATCAGTAGTCATATGCTGGTATTTAGCAGCAAATTTTAAGTTTAACGGGTCGTCAATTATGTAAAAATTACCTAAACTTTCTTTTAAATGATGGTTGCTGTCTTTATAAGTTTCTTTTCCTTCCTTTAAGATTTTTTTAACAAAATCTAAATAGCATTGATTAATAGATAGCATAATAAAATAATTCCTTAAATCAGTTATTTTAATTTTAGTTTCTTTTATAATATATTTATTTTTATTAAACCGTAAAGTGAAATATGGTGTTCATCGATATTTTTCTTAATAACTTATTTATTTAGTTGTAATACTAATTTGTATACATTGTTATTATTTTTTAAAATGAATGTTGTATGTATTTTTATATTAGTAAATCTAATGTATTAATGTATAAAATTATATTTCATATATGTTTATACGATATTATAACATTAAATTTTGGAGGAACAAAAATTGGTTAAATATGTTAATAAGTCAATTGTACTTTTTTTAGTATTTTTGTTATTATTAATAATTGTTCCATCTACTTTTGCTAGTGATGCTGTTGATAACCAGACAGTCGTTAGCAGTGATGAACAAATTGAAATATCTGCTGTTAATGATGGCGGAGTTATTTATAGTCATAGTGAGGATACTTCTGATGTTCTTACTGGTTCTAATGACATCTATTTCAATGCATCTGCAGACAGTGATGGAAGAGGAACACAGTCTAGTCCATATAAGTACTTGCAGTATAACAGATTAACTTCAGGATGTACTGCTCATTTTGCAGACGGTACTTATAATTTAGATGCTAAAAAAGGAATATATTCATCTATGACACTCATTGGTCAAAGTGCTCAAAATACTATAATTAAGTTTAACGGTATTGCATTTAATGTTGGAACTGGTTATACTTTAACTTTAAAAGATTTAACCTTAAATCATGCTACTGTTAAGAATTTTGGTACTGTCAGTGCAACTAATGTGATATTTAAAAATGGTGTAGCTGTTGATGATACAGGTTACGGATATAACAATGCATATGGTGGAGCTATCTACAATTATGTTAATACTGATTATGTAACTAATATACCTAAAAATACATTATATAACTGTACATTTTTAAATAACAGTGCAATGTATGGTGGAGCTATTTACCTGCCATATGGAGAATTGTCTATTTCAAACTGTAAGTTTATTAATAACTCTGCACATTGGTTTGGTGGAGCTATAGCTTCTGAAAATGAATGTGGAATTTCTATTACCGGCACAACTTTTGAAAACTGCAGATCTGTAGATGATGCTGGTGGAGCTATTTATGCGTTTTCTACTGATTTGGAAGTTAAGGACAGTATTTTCAATAACTGTTCTGCAAACTTTGCAGGAGCTATCTGTAGTTTAAATTCTGAAATGTTAATTTCTTATTCTAATTTTACAAATAACCTTGCCAGATATGAAGGTGGAGCTATATATAAGATGTATGGTTCTGGAACTGTTATTAAATCCAATTTTACTAAAAATGCAGCTTTAAATGGGGGTGCATTATTTAGTGATAACTGTACTTCTTTTGAAATTAGAAACTCTGAATTTGCATCAAATGCAGCAACCGGATTTGGAGGAGCAATATTTTCCAATGCAAATCCTAAATTGACAGTTGATGGAGTTATATTTAGTGATAATAAAGCCAGTTACAATGCCAATATCTTAAATCAATCTAATTTCAGCCCTATTGTATCAAGCAATAACAATTATTCATTATTTGTTTACAAATCATTATTCAATGGTACATTACCAGCAAGATATAATTTAGCTGAACACGGCTTTGTAACTGAAGTTAAAGATCAGCAAGCTTCAGGTAACTGCTGGGCATTTGCAGCACTTGCTTCTCTTGAAACCTGTGTTTTAAAAGCAAGTAATAAAACATTCAATTTCTCTGTAGAAAATATGAAAAATTTAATTGAAATGTATTCTGTTTATGGATGGAAAATGGAAACTAACAATGGCGGATACAATGGAATGCCGATGGGTTATTTGGCTAGCTGGTTAGGTCCTGTTAATGCTACTTTAGATCTGTTTGATGATATGGGAACTTTATCTCCACTTTTAGAAAGTGAAATACATGTTCAAAACATTTATGTTTTACCTGCACGTACCAGCTATACTGATAATAATGCTATAAAAGAAGCTATTTTAAAATATGGTGGATTATATGCTTCATATTATCATTCAGCAAATTATCTTAACTCCAGAACTAATGGTTATTATTATCCGTCTCTTAATGGTGGAAACCATGCAATTACTGTAGTTGGTTGGGATGACAATTATTCAAGGAATAATTTCTACAATAGTCCTGCAGGAAACGGTGCATTTATAGTTAAAAACAGCTGGGGATCTTCATGGGGAGATAATGGTTATTTCTACATCTCTTACTATGATAGAGTTTTATTTGCTGTAAATAAAGATAATCAGGCATTTACCTATATTTTAAATGATACTGTAAGATATACTAAAAACTACCAGTATGATGTTGCAGGAATGACTGATTACCTGGTAACCGGTAAAAAAACCATCTGGTATCAGAATATTTACAATGCAACCGGTAATGAAGCAATTGCTGCTGTATCAACATTTTTCAATACAACTGTTGACTATGAAATCTCTGTTTATGTAAATGATGTATTGCAGCTTACCCAAAACGGTAAACATGAAGGCAGCGGATATTACACCATTCCATTAAAAGAATATGTTCCTGTAGCTGTTGGAGATATCTTTAAAATTGTTGTAAAACTTACAAATCCTCAAAAAGGATATGCAGTTGTTCCTGTTTCAGAACAGGTTTCAACAACCAGATGTTATTATGCTCCTGGAGTATCATACTTCAGTCATGACGGTGAAAAATGGACAGATTTATATGATTTTACTTTTTCAGGATATGATCATTCATACAGTTCACAGGTAGCCTGTCTTAAAGCATTTACTGTTGCTGATAAACAGAATACAACAGTTACTTTAAATAACCTTACTCCTAAAGTTCAGGAATTTAGTGAAATTATAGCTACTGTAATTGATGCTAATGGTAAATTAGCTAAAATCGGTAATGTTATTTTTAATATTAACGGAACTAATTATACAGCTAGTGTAGTTAATGGCAGTGCAAAAATCAGTGTATACTTTGATGAAGTTGGAGATTATATAATTTCAGCTAACTATCAGGATAACGGATTATATAATGGATCTTCTGTTCAGAAAACTGTCAGTGTTACTAAAACCGATGTTAATTTAACTGTTGATATTGATGATATTATTTATGGTGAAAATCCGGTAGCTAATATTAATTTAACTTCAATAGCTGGCATCAACGTAACTGATGATGTTGTTTTAACAGTTAACAATAAAAAATATTCTGTTAAAGTTATCAATGGTTCAGCTGTTTTCAGTGTTCCTGAAATTTTAACTGCCGGAGAATATCAGGCTATTGTATCTTATTTAGGCAGTGAAAAATATAATTTAGCTAATAATAGTGTTAATTTCACAGTAGCTAAAAAAGAAATCAACATGAATGTAACTATTGATAAAGATTACAGAGATATAACAGTAAATGTTAACTTATCTGAAAAACTTGATGGAAATTTAACAGTTCTTGTAAATAATACATCTTACACATTAACTTACATTAATGGAACAGGTTCATTAATCTTTAAAAACCTAACTTATGGAAATTACACAGTTAATGTAACTTTCACAAAAGACAATTACCAAAGCATCAATGTATCTGAAAATGTTGAAATAAACTCTATTAAAACAGTTTTAGAAACAGAAAATGTTGTAATGTATTATAAAAACGGTACAAGATTTGTAGTTGTCCTAAAAGATATTGACGGCAATCCATTAGTTAATATGAATGTAACTATTTCAATAAACGGTAGAGACTATATCAAACAGACTGATGAAAACGGTACTGCTTTTATGAGCCTTAATTTAGACAGTAAAAATTACACTGTTGTTACTACATTTAATGGAACTTCCAAATACTTTGGAACCAGTGCAAATAACACAGTATCTATTTTACCAACAATCATCAGTAAAAACATAGTTAAATACTACAGAAATGGTACACAATTCTATGTAACTGTTTTAGACTTTAATGGAAACCCATTAGCTAATACAACTGTCAGATTCAATATTCACGGTGTATTCTACAACAAAACTACTGATGAAAACGGTACTGCTAAATTAAACATCCAGTTAAGACCTGGAAACTATATTATTACTGTATTTAATTTAGTTACTGGTGAACAGACAGGTAATAATGTTACTGTATTGTCTAAAATTGTTGAAAATTATGACTTAGTTAAATACTATCAAAATGCTTCAAGATTCTCAGTTAAAATCTTAGATAATCAGGGATATCCTGTTGAAGGAACTATTGTAACATTTAACATCAACGGTGTATTCTACTACAAAGAAACTGATTCAAAAGGTATAGCTAGTTTAGGTATTAATTTAAGGCCTGGCAAATATGTAATCACTACTATGTACGGTCAGTATGAAGTAGGAAACACTGTTACAGTTTTACCAACTTTAGAAACTAGTGATTTAAACATGAAGTATAATGATGGTTCTGCATTTAGGGCAAAAGTTGTAGATGGTCAGGGTAATCCGTTAGCTAACCAAAATGTTACATTTAATGTAAATGGTGTATTCTATAATAAAGTTACTAATGATGATGGTATTGCATCCTTAAACATTAAGTTAATGAAAGGGGAATACATTATTACTTCAATGTATAATGGATTTGAAACTGGAAATACAATTAAAATTCAATAAGGTTTTTTAAATAAACCTTTTTTTTCTTTTTTGTTATATCATTTCTTTTAAAAATTTTTATTTACACTCATATGCATAATATAATATAAAATATCTTATTTTCAATTAGCTGCTTTAAAATATTTAAACTTTCTTTAATTAAACAAGCTAATTTTTTAATAACACTCATTTAATTAACTGATTTTCCAATTTAATTAATAAAAAAAATTTTGACAAAAAATAAAAAAAGTTAGAGTTCCTACATTATGAACTCTAAAACCATATAAATGAATAAAAGTGCAAATAAAATCCACATTGCTTTGGATATTTCTTTTGCTTTACCAAATAGAACTTTGACAATAACAAATGCAAATACACCGGCAATAATACCTGTTGTAATACTTTGTGTAAGTGGAGTTACAATAATGGCAGCCAGTGCAGGAATCAGATCAGAAAGATTACCTGTATCAAGGTTTTTGTACAGTCCGCACATTAAAATACCTACAACAATAAGTGCAGGAGCTACTGCAAAGGTTGGGATGATTGTAAATATAGGTGCAAACGGAATTGCAAGCAGGAATAAAATACCGACTACAATAGCTGTAAGACCGGTTCTTCCTCCTTCCATAATACCTGTGGAACTTTCAATGTATGTAACTACAGGGGAGGTACCTAAAAGGGATCCGATTATTGGTCCGAGTGCATCTACACTTAAAACCTTTTTAAGTCTTGGCAGTTTGCCGTTTTCATCATATCCGTCAACTTTTGTTGTAAGTGCAGTTAAGGTTCCCATTGTATCAAATAGGGAAATTACCAGAAATGTGACAGCAATGATTATAAAATCAATAAATGCCCTTACTCCGGTAAATACTCCGGTAGCTTCTCCGAATTTAAATGCAACATTTCCCAGTGATCCTCCCAGATTGCTGTTGATTATAGCTGTTGGTATTAATGACTGGTCAGGTAAAACAGGACATCCTGCCAGTTCTAAAACAACTCCGATAATGTATGTTGCAATAATACCAATTAGAATATTTCCTTTTACATTTTTCTTCATTAAAACCATTATGATGACAAAACAGATTAATGCCAAAAGGTTTCCGAGAGTAAAAATAGTTGAAGCACTTCCAAGTCCGATTAGCTGTGTGGCCCAGTTTGCATCTCCGATATTTATTACCTGTGAAGAGTATGACAGGATTCCGAGGTTGCTTAAACCTAATGCAAGGATAAATAAACCGATACCAATTGATATACCGAATCTTAAAGAGTCGGGAATTGAATAGAATAATTTTTCACGTAGGGAAGTAAGTGAGATAACCAGAAAGATTATACCTGAGACAAAGATAGCTAAAAGTGCATATTCCCAGCTGTATCCCATAGTAAGTACTACGGTATATGTGAAAAATGCGTTAAGACCCATTCCTGCAGCCAGTGCATATGGGTAGTTTGCTATGTATCCCATCAATATTGTAGCTATTGCAGCTGAAAGTGCAGTTGCAATAAATACTCCTTGTATGTCCATTCCAGTTTCACTTAACATTGCAGGGTTTACAATTAATATGTAAGCCATAGCCAGAAAGATTGTAATACCTGCAATGATTTCAGTTTTCACGTCTGTATTATTTTCTTTAAATTTAAAAAAAGCATCTAACTTAGACATATTATTATCTTTTTTAAATAATGCTTTATAAGTTTTTATATTTAAGTTCAGTTTGTTTTGGTTTTTTTAGGCTGTATATTCAAATTGTAATTTATTTTTAGCATTTATATTCATTTTTAATTTGCTTATTTAAAATTTGTTTCATTTTCTAATTTCTTCAAAATATTCTTCGGGTTTTGTCAAAGTATTACTGGCTTTTTTTGAACAGCTTCGGGAATTGTACAACTGTGTTAAAATTAATAGAATATATTGTGTTAATATAGCGATATTCTTGTAATATTCTAATTATTATATAGTTGTCTGCAAAAATAGTATTGTTTTGTTTAATTTTACATTTTTTAGATAAAGCTTAAATTTGTTTATCATATCAGCAATTTTCAAATGAATTTTTAGTTGTTTTCATATAAATAATATCTAAAACATGGACAATTTATCATATCTTATAAAACAATATTACCACAAAGTATATATTACATGCTAATATAAAATATAAAGCAAGGTGCAGATTATTAAAAATTAGGTCTTATTTTTAAAAAGCAACTTTAGAGAAAATGTGGTAACTGTGAATAGCAATGATGAATTATTGAAAAAATGTAGCTATGTTGCAATTTCTAGCTACAGGCGAAAAGTACTGGAAACCTTAAAAAACGATGTTAAAATACCAACAAAAATCAGTGAAGAATCAGGAGTAGGAATAAAACATGTCAGCAATGTACTGACAGATTTAAAAGAGCACAACCTAATAGTCTGCATTAATGAAGACGCCCACAAAGGCCGTCTGTACAGATTAACTGAAGAAGGCAAAAATGTTGTTGATATGATTGGAAAAATGGACTGGTAGAATCCAGTTTTTTTAAACAGATGTAAACCCGTCTCCACCCATAATCCATTTTTTCCCATTTGAATCTTCAACTAATGCAAGCTCCATATCTCCCATATAACCGTATTCAACAATCCTGTAATCACCAATCTTTTTTTTGTATTCTCCGCTTTGAAGAATTTCATCTAGGCTGCGGGTTTTTTCGATTTCTGAGATAACAGCATGGTGAACAGCTGAAGTATTTTTATAGTGGCTGTTTCCATTATATTGGATTTTAACTTCATACTCTCCGGCAGGAACATTATTGATTTTCAGAACAGCTATTCCGTTTTCATCAGTTGTAACATTAAATGAATTTGATCCAAATGAAATGGAAATGTCCTGATTAGCTATGGGATTTCCTTTGGAGTCACATAACTCTACACTGTATGAGTCACCGTCTTTAAGAGTGTCTGGTGATTTTACACTTAAGCTGGTGCTTTCATGAGTATCTATACAAAAAAGAGATATAAATACAATCATTAAAATGACTGCAGCAGCTGCCAATATTTTTACCAGGTTTTTTTCATTCATGCTTGTTATTTATGTGATTGTTAATAACAATATTTAAATACTAATTAAACACAATATTATAACATAGACTTGGTTTTCTTAATAATCTGCACCAAAATTATTAAAGTTATGGCAGGTCTTTGTAGGAAGTATGTTTCTAAAAATGTACTCCTACTTAAAATTCAATGATATGTGAATAACTGCTTATAATTTTAATCATAACCTTCTGATTCCAGATAATCATCAACATCAGGATTGTCCCCATATTCATAATAATCATAATATGAGCCAGGATTATTTTTGGCAAGTGTGTCAGGTGATGTATCCACACCTTTGTAATGTGATGAAGGGCTCTCATAGCTGTAGCTTTCATAGCTGGAATTGTCTGAATCACCTGGAGAATAGCTGTCTGTTGATGAAAAAATAGTGAAAGTGTTGATGGTTAAGATTAAAATTACACATATTATTAAAATAGCTATTATCTTGCTGTGCCGATTTTTGTTTTTAAAATCATTAATCAGATTCGGACTGGAATTTCTGTTGGCAATTTGAACATCGTTATATACTTCATAAAATCCGTAAATCCAAACCAAAACGGATAAAATACCGAATATATTTGAAAAAATTGCCAAAACAGCAAAAAGTACTCTGAGTATCAGTAATGCTAATCCTTTTTTGGTATTTCCTGCATAGATTGAACCAAGTCCTGTCAGTATGAATGTCAGTATCAGTGCAATGTATATGTTTTTGTTTTTTATTTTCTTTCCACATTTGGAGCAGAAAGTTGCATTATCTGCAAGGTTACATCCGCAATTGTCACAAAACATATGCTTTAACTCCTTAATGATAGTTATTCAATTTTTAGGATATAACTTTTTTTAAATAATTTTAGTAATATTTATATACAATAAAGGTACATAATTGTTATTAACGTGTTGAAATTAATAGATTATATAATGTTTTAATTAATTGTAAAATAACTGAAAATTTATTATCTGTCCTTAAAATCAATTAAAAAAATTTATATGTTTATTAATTTAAACTAAAATTATATTAAATTTAAATAGGAGGAATCTAAAATTACAGATGTAGAAAATTTAAAAATTGCTGCATTACTCCATGATATTGGAAAGTTCTATCAAAGAACAGACAAGAGTCACTCTGAAGAATATAAAAAATATTCTCAGGATGATTATGGTAAAAATGGAGCACATGCCAAATGGTCCTGTGACTTTTTAGATAAATACTACAATGATGATATTGTGGATTTGGTTTTATATCATCATAACCATACAAAATCTAATTATCCTGATTTGTGCATTATTTTAAAAAAAGCAGACCATCACTCTGCTTCTGAAAGGGAAGATATTGACGATACGCAAGAAGTTAATAAAACTCCTTTAATTTCATTATTTTCTAAAATTGTTTTGGAAGGTAATGACAAAGTTGACGAACAGTATATCCCATTAAATAAATTGTCTTTAGATGATGAAAGTTTCAATAATCTAAAGCCTGCAGATAAAAAGGAAGCTATAGAAGGGTGGAATTTAGTACCTGAATATAAGAATTTATGGAATGAATTTAACTCTGAATTTGAATTAATTCAAAATAAATCTGATTTTAATACATTGCTTGCTTTATTAAAAAAATATGCTTCAACTATGCCTTCAGCAGCATATAAATCTAAAAGTGATATTTCATTATATGACCACTCAAAAACAACTGCAGCTTTAGCAGTTTCCAGATATTTATTTAATCGTGATGGTGATGTTAAATTAACTCAAACTAATGATTTAAACTGTTATTTAGCTATTGAAGGAGATATTTCAGGAATTCAAAAATTTATTTTTAAAATCTCTTCACCTCAGGAAGCACAAAGCGGAATGAGTAAACGTTTAAGAGGAAGATCTCTTTATCTGACACTGCTTTGTGATGCAATAGCTACACATATTGCAGAAGAACTTGAATTATGCGAAGCTAACATTTTATTCTGTGGTGGTGGAAGATTTACAATAATTGGACCAAATACGAAAACTGCAAAAGAAAAATTAGCTGAAATTAAATCAAAACTTAATAAATTCTTTATTGATGAGTTTAATGCTGAGTTATATTTAGCTTTAGTTTCAATAGAGTGTTGCGGTGATGATTTAGCTAAATTTGGTCAGATAACTAGAAAATTATCCAATAAATTAAATGAAGATAAAAAACATAAATTTTCAGATAATCTTGATGAGGTCTTTAATTTCGATGAGGAAATTAAATATGATGATTTATGTTCAGTTTGTGGAACTCCATATCCTAAAAAAGAAGATTCTGTAGTTTGTAAAACTTGTAAGAATCATGAAAAATTAGGTCAAAATGCAGCTAATGCAGATTATATGATTAAGTGTATTACTGATAAAGGTGAAGGTTACTTTATTGAACCTGCAAATGTTGATTATCACTTTTTAAATAAATCTAGGGATATTGCAGATAAAATTAATAGTTTGTCTAAAACTTGTAAAAAGGTTGAAGTTATTAAATTAAATGATACAAACTTTTTAGATTTAGCTAATCATGAATTTGAAAGTAATGTTTCATTTAGTTTTAGTTTCATGGGAAATACAGTTCCTAACCTTGGTCGTTTTGCAGATAATCATAAATACATGCCATTATACTTTGAACATTTAGCAAAAATTAGTGATGGTGCTAATAAATTAGGTGTTTTAAAAATGGATGTGGATAATTTGGGATTAATCTTTTCTGAAGGCTTAAAGAAAAGTTATGATGAAAACCTTGGAATTTCAAGAGTTTCAGCATTAAGTTCTCAATTAGATATGTTTTTCTCAGGATTTGTAAATAACATTGCATCTGAGTTTAATGTTTATTCAAAAGTCTTTGATGAGGATAAATTTGATAAAAAAGAATTGGAAATCCAAAATGACAATGAAGAAATTAAAGAAAGTGTTTTTGTTTATAAATTAAAATATGGATGTGAATTATCTGGTGATGAGGCGGATAAATTAAAAGATTATGAAATCCCTACAATCCATATAAATTACTCTGGAGGAGATGATTTACTGGTTTTAGGACCTTATGATGATATTATAAAATTTGCACAGGAATTAAGAAATAGTTTCAAAATATGGACTGCATATAATCCGTCAATTAATTTGTCTGGAGGTATAAATATTGTTTCTCCAAAATTCCCAATTGGTAAAGCAGCTATAACTTCTGAAGAATATTTGGATGCTGCAAAATCTTGCGGAAGGGATAAAATAACATTGTTTGGAGAAGTTGTTAACTGGGATACAAAAGATTTATTTAAAGGATTTGACGAATTATTTGATTTTGCTGTAAAACTGGAAGATTACTGTACAGATAATAGACTGTCTAAAGGTATTGTTTATTCAATGTTACACTTATGGCAAAATAATTACAAAAACCAGGGATTGTTATCTAATGAAAATAAATGGGATGAAGATGTTCACAGAAGGTTGAGTATTAAAAGATTTGTACCTTTATTTAAATATAAATTGAGATTAGTAAAGGATAGGGAAGTTTTTGAAGATTTAAATAAAAAAGGATTAAAATTCATGCCTTGGATTAAAATTCCTGTTTCATGGGTTAGTTTAAGAATGAGGTGATATTATGGCAAGAGATTATAATAGAAATAATAGGCAAAATGAAAATGAAAATTATAATGATGTTACAAACAGAATAAAAAGTTTAAATCAGCTATCTGATTTATCTATAAAAGATATTGCAGATGAAGGTGGATATGCAGATAAAGTAGCGAAAGGATCTAAACAGCTTAAAACAAACCAATTAAGAAAATTCTTTGGTGCAGTTAGATTAATTGAACAAAAAACAACATGGGATGAAATTGAACCGGAATTTTATCTTTTAAAACCTAAATTAGCAGTTGCTGTAGGAAGAGGAAATGTTCCAAAGGCATTTTATAATTTTATGATGGCAGCTATGAGTAAAGTGGATGTTGGGTCTGAAGAAGATAAAATGAAAAATTTTAAAACATTTATAGACTTTTTTGAATCAATTGTAGCATATCATAAATATCACTATCCAAAAAATTAAGTTAAAATAAGGAGGCAATTATTATGTTTAAAGAAAATTTTGTTATTAAAGGAGAATTAGTTTGTGAAACAGGACTTCATATAGGCGGATCTAACGATAATATTGACATTGGAGGAACTGATAATGTTATTATTCGTGATGTAGTTTCAGATTTACCATTTATCCCAGGATCATCTTTAAAAGGGAAACTTAGGTCTTTATTTGAATTAAATGATAAAGAATCTGCTCAAAGTGTAATGAAAAACAAAGGAGGTCCTGCAACTGACGGTGATTCCAAAGCAGCTAAAATATTTGGAGTATCAGCAGATAATAATAAAGCTTTAGATTTCCCTACTCGATTAATTGTTAGAGATGCTTTTCCAACAGAAGAATCAATTGAATTATGGAGTAAACAGGAAGATATTGTTCGTGGAGCAGAATTAAAATATGAAAACAATCTTAACCGTATTACTTCAGCAGCTACTCCAAGAAATATTGAAAGAATACCAAAAGGATCTGCTTTTGCTTTTGAATTCATATTTTCAGTTTATGAGGAAGATGAAGATAATTTAATGGGTGTATTTGAAGCAATGCGTCTTTTAGAGGACAATTATCTTGGAGGAAGTGGTAGTAGAGGTTTTGGTAAAGTTAAATTTGCCAATATTTCAATTACAAAAAGAGGCCAGGATTATTATAAAAAAGACATGGATGAAGAAGTTATTATTGAAAATGCAGATATTTCTGAAGCTGTTAAAAGTATTAACTAAGGAAAGATAATTAAATTTAAGATATGAGGTGAAAAAGTGTTAATATATTTAAAACCCTTATCAATCTTTCCAGAACTTCACTCAGATACATTATTTGGTGCAATAACTTATGCAATAAGTCAGTTATATCCTGAAAAAGTTGATGAAATGGTTAAATCTTTTGAAGATGAACCTCCATTTATAATTTCCTCAACATTTCCATTTATATTTAAAGAAGATTTTGAAAACGGTAAAAAAATAAAATTTTATCCTAAAATTATATTTCCGCAAAAATCAAAAGATTTGGAAGAAAAGTATCATCCTAAAGATTTTAAAGAATATAAAAAAGTTAAATTCATTGAAGAAAATTTATTCTTTGATTTATTAAAAGGTAGATTAAGTGAAAGTGACATATTAAGAAATTATAATCAGTATACCTTTATTAAAGGATTGCTTATGAGGGAATCTTATAATATTGATGTTAATTTTGGAGAAAATATTATTCCAAATAATAGTGTTAACCGTATAACCAATGAAACAGAAGGTATTTTCTACACATCTGGAAATGAATTCAAAAATATGGGGTTATTTTTCTTAGTAGAATTTATGGATGAGGATTATAAACCAATTGTTAAAGCAGCTATTAAATTCTTAAAAGACCGTGGATTTGGAAGAGATATTTCAACAGGAAAAGGTCAGTTTGATTATTTTATAGATGAAGAATACTCTTTAAATCACTATGAAGGTAATTATTTTGTAACTTTATCAAGATTCATTCCAAATTCAGATGATTTGGCACATATTAATGAATTTGCAAGTTATGAAATAGATTCAAAAAGAGGAAAAAGCTCATCTAATGAAATTAGAAAACAAATAAGATTCTTTAAAGAAGGATCAGTTTTCCCAGATTATAAAAAATATTATGGAAGAAATGTTAGTTCAGGTAAAGTTAATCCAGCTATTGAATATGGATTTGCATTTCCATTAAAATGCAGCTTAGAGGAGGATAAATAATGTCTTGCGAGTCTTATGATTTACATTTAACTACTTTAAGTCCTATTCACATAGGTTCTGGAAAATCATATAGCTGTTGTGAATTTGTTCCAGCTAAAGCTAAAAGTAAAGGACAAATTGTCAAAATAATAAAAAGAGTTAATTTAACAAATTATTACTCCAGTTTATCTGATGACAGAAAAGATACTTTTTTAGCTAGTCTAACAAATTCCAACTTTGAATTAAAACAATTTGATAAAAAAATAAAAAAGGATTTTGTCAGATACCAGTGTATTGATAATAGCCGTGTTGATTCTATTAACGAGGTTCAAGAACATATCAAAACCTCTGATAAACTGTATATTCCAGGTTCCTCAATTAAAGGAGCCATTAGAACAGCTATCTTTTATGACTTGTTAACTGAAGATGATATGGATAAAATCGGTAGAGATATTTCCAGTAATCGTCGCAATAATAGTTTTTTATCTAATGATTTATTAAAAAAACATTTCACCAGTGGTTTTGGTAATAATGATGCTCAATATAATATATTTAGATTTATGCAAGTTGCAGACACTACAACTACAAATCTTCCAAGAATTGAGCAGGTTTTAGCAGTAATGGCAACTGATGATAGAAGAAAAAACCAATTTTATTCAAGACATGGTAAAGTTGTAAAAAGTTATTTGGAAACAATTGGTGCAAATAAAAATTTTAAATCCAGTTTAACAACAACTTTTGACAGTAATATCTATCGAAAATTAAAACTTGATGATAAATCTGAAATATTGGACTTAAATTATCTTAAAGATGTTTTATTTAAGTTTAGTCAGGATTTAATTTATTATGAAATGGATTTTACAGATAAATATGATATTGAGTATTTATCTAAATTTTATGAAACTTTAAATAAGAAAAATACTGTAGATGCACCGTTACTTAAAATTGGTGCAGGTTCAGGTTTAATGGCAACATCTATTGCTATGAAACTTAAAGAACATAATCCAGCATCTTTTGATAGGGTTAGAAATTCTTTTAAAAAATGTTATAAATTTGAGTTTCCAAAATCCAGAAAAGTCACTAAGCAGGGAAAACCCTTTGGTTGGGTTAAATTAGAATTTAATTAAGGTGTGTTAAGTGAGTAATAGAAAAGTATTAGTTATGAGTGTTGGAGGTTCTCCAGAACCTCTAATTCATTCTATTGATAATATAAAACCAAAATTAGTTTATTTTATACATTCTGAAAAAACATTAAGTGTAGTTGATGAAATAAACAAAAATACAAAACATAAATATGATTATTTAACTAAACAAGTTGATAATCATGAAAGTATTGAAGATGCATTTGAAAAATCAAAAGAAGTTCTTTTTGAGTTAAACAAAAAAGGATGGGATGAAATAACAATTGATTTTACTGGTGGAACAAAACCGATGACTGCAGGTTTAGTTTTAGCTTCAACTGGTGATAAATACACAGATTCTTATAACTATTCCTATGTAGGTTCTAAGATGAGTGAAAATGCAGAAGTTAGAAATAAAGATGGTGTTGGAATTGTTATTTCAGGCCATGAACAAATAAAACCTCAAAAAGATCCATATGACACATATGCTGTGCTGGAATTTAATCGTGGAAAAAATTTCTTTAATCATTATCAATTTGAAGCAGCTATTCAAAATTTCAAAGAAGCAGAAGCAAAATTAGATGATGGGGAATTAAAAGATTTAGCTAAATTTTATATTAAATTAGTTAATTTCTATCAAAAATGGGATAAATTCAATGATAGAATTGAAATTTATAATGAAAAGTTAGATAAAATTGAATCATTTAAGCTTCCAAGTTATTTTTATAAAGAAATCATTCAAAAATGTCCTAATGAATTATTAAATAATGATTTTGATAATTCTGAAGAATTTATAAATCAATTAAACAATAATTTAGAATTTTTAAGATTAAAAATACGAAACAATCAAAAAGAAGCTATGAAATATTATCTGCCTGATTTATTAAATAATGCTCATCGTAAAATTGAAGAAGGCTTTTTTGATGATGCAGTTGCCAGATTATATAGGGCTATAGAATTAATTGCACAGGTATCACTTAATAGTCATGATTTAATTGATGTTGAAAAATTTAAAAATCATAAAGTTTTCCATATTAACAGAAAACAGTTTAAAACCCAAACTAAATTTGATCCAGAAATTCCTAAAATGATTCAAAATTGGAATATTAAAGAATATGAAGACCGTGACAAAACATTTAAAGTTCCAAAAGACAAATCTTACAAGATTTTAGAAGCATTTGGTGAAGATTTAGCTAAAAAATATTTTGCAGATGAAAGATTGAAAAATGCAGTTAATAAAAGAAATGATTCTATTTTAGCACATGGTTTAAATCCGATGAATAAAAAAGATGCAGAGGATTTATATAATCGTGTTTTATATTATTCTAAATTTTTCTGGGTTGATATTGAAAAATATATGAAAATGGCAGAGTTTCCTAAATTTAAATAAGTGATTTTAAATGAAAATAAATACTTGTAATTTGTTAATTAAAACAGATAAAGATATTTCGCAGGAATCTAATAAACTTAGAGGATATATTGGAAATAAATTTAAAAATCATCCATTATTACATAATCATTATGGTAATGAGAAATTTTTATACTCATATCCTTTAGTTCAGTATCATATTCTTGATGGCCAGGCTATGATTTTTGGAATTGAAGAAGGAGTGGATGTTCTAAAAGATATTTCAGGTGATTTAAAAGAGCTTAATTTGGACCATACTCATTATTCAATTGAAGAAAAAATTATTCGTGAAAAAGAGGTAGATGTAAACACAAGTAATGAAGAGTATCATTATAAGTTTATAACTCCCTGGTTGGCTCTTAATACTCAGAATTTTAAAAAATATAATAATTTAGATGACTGGAAGGAAAAGAAACTATTCTTAAACAAAATTCTTATAGGCAATATATTATCTATGGCAAAAGGTTTAGGGATTATTGTAAACCGTAGAATTTATGTTAAAACTCACTTAGAACCAGTTAGTGTTAATTATAAATCAGTTAAAATGCTTGGTTTTACAGGAGAGTTTAAAGTAAGATTTAAAATTCCTGACTACTTTGGATTTGGTAAAGGAGTTTCACAGGGTTTTGGATCTGTTAAACAAATTATTGGCGAAGAGTAGGTTTCTATAAAAATGATGGTTATTGTAATGTATGATATTTCAGAAGATGCTCCAAGAAATAATCTTATAAAAAGATTAAGGTACTATGGACTTAGAAGAATTCAAAAATCAGTATTTTGCGGACTGCTGGAAATTGAAGAGAGATTTGAACTTGCAAGTGAGTTTGACTTTTACTTATCTTCAGACAAAGACAGTATAGCTCTTTTTCCAATTTGTGAATCCTGTGTTGATTCCATATTAATTGAAGGGGCCATGTCACTGCCGCAAAAAGAAGAATATGTATTTGTTTGAGGTGATTTTTAATGAAATTAGTTGTAGACGGTTTTGGGAAATCTGTTGCAAAAAGAGACAATCAAATTGTTATAAAAGAAAATGGTAAAGAAGTTGACTATTTCAGAGCAGAAGATGTATCTCAAATATTATTAACTGGAAAAGGTTCAATAACTTTTGATGCATTAACATTACTGGCTAATCATGATATAGACTGTGTATCAATAAATTGGAAAGGATATGTCGATTACAGATTAACTCCTCCAGAAAAGAAAAATGTGATAGTTAAAAAAGAACAATTTTTTGCATTGGCTGATAAAAGAAGCGGTCAAATAGCAAAAGCTTTTATCAATGCTAAAATTGAAAACCAAAAAGCAGTTTTAGGAACACTTGCAAAATCAAGGTCAAATGATGAATTTTTAACTGCACAAAGGGATAAACTGAATTATTATTTAGATAAATTAGATGGATTAAAAAAAGATACAAGCGATAATTTAAGAAGTAAAATATTAGGTTTTGAAGGACAAGCATCAGTTGAATACTGGATTGGATTTCAGCATGTTTTAGATGAAAAATGGGGTTTTAACCTAAGGAGTGGTCGTGGTGCAACAGATCCTGTTAATTCCCTTCTTAATTACGGATATGCTGTTCTTCAAAGTGAAATGTGGAAATCCATATATTTGGCAGGTCTTGACCCGTACTGCGGTTTTTTACACTCTGACAGATATGGAAGGGCAAGTTTGGTATTTGATTTAATTGAAGAATTCAGACAGCAGATAGTTGATAAAACAGTTTTAGCTATTGTAAATAAAAATCAGGTTGATGTTGATGATTTTGAATTTGATGAAGGTCAAATCAGGATTCAGGATAAAGCTCGTAAACTATTAATAGCTAAAATAATGGATAAACTAAACTCTAAAATTAACTTTAATGATAAAAAAATGAGTTATGAGGATATAATTCTTTATCAGGGCAGATTGCTTGGTAAATATTTAACAGGAGAAAAGAAAAATTATGTTGGATTTTCAAGAAGGTGGTGAAGATTGCCTAATTTTTCTTAAAATAATATTTTTTTATAACTAATTAATACTTTTTATTTTTTAAATAAATCAGTATTTCAGCTAGTTTTCTTTAGATTACTTTTATCATGTGGTTTGGATGATGATGATCTTATATTATATTAATTATTGCTTTAATTTTAGCTAGTTTTAATAGAAAAGTATTTAAATAATTTGTGCAATAATTTATATACAGAGGTTGGGTAAAGTAAAGTTCACAGAAACTGTCACTAAATACAAGTTTTTTGCATAAAAAAGTGAAATTTTGAGAAATTTTCGCGGCTATTGCAGAAAACCATCTATTAAAATAAGGATTGTGACTCTTTAAAGCTATATTTTAAACTAATATAGCTATTGATTGCAGAAAACCATCTATTAAAATAAGGATTGTGACTCATTATAATTATCAGTTTCCTTGATAGGTTCATAAATTGCAGAAAACCATCTATTAAAATAAGGATTGTGACAATTCTGCGATGTACAGTACATCGTCTTCACAGAGATTGCAGAAAACCATCTATTAAAATAAGGATTGTGACTTTTTGAGCTTATGCCTATAGGTAGGAATCGAACCTAATTGCAGAAAACCATCTATTAAAATAAGGATTGTGACCAATATTATTCATAATCATTCACCTTATTTGCCAATATTGCAGAAAACCATCTATTAAAATAAGGATTGTGACTTCCATCTCGCTATGTAGAAAAAGATTAATAATATCATTGCAGAAAACCATCTATTAAAATAAGGATTGTGACACTATTTCAGTATGATTATTAATATAGTCATCTGTATTGCAGAAAACCATCTATTAAAATAAGGATTGTGACTCATCGTAACTGTCAATGTTTTGTACGGGTTCATATATTGCAGAAAACCATCTATTAAAATAAGGATTGTGACTATTATACCTATAAGGTATCATGTTCATAATATAAATTGCAGAAAACCATCTATTAAAATAAGGATTGTGACAAAGAATGGGATTTTCACTTCTTGAGCATCATTGTATTGCAGAAAACCATCTATTAAAATAAGGATTGTGACCGTTCATTTTTTCACCTTTGTGCCAAGTTTTTTTCATATTGCAGAAAACCATCTATTAAAATAAGGATTGTGACATCTGATAGCCTTTAAGAAAAAAAGAGATTAATAAAATTGCAGAAAACCATCTATTAAAATAAGGATTGTGACACCTCCCAGAAAAGCCTTTTTTTGTACTTAATATTATATTGCAGAAAACCATCTATTAAAATAAGGATTGTGACTTAGATCAGTATCATATTCCCATAATACAACATCTCATTGCAGAAAACCATCTATTAAAATAAGGATTGTGACACATTTGCCCATCAGACAATTCATAGATTTGAAATTGCTATTGCAGAAAACCATCTATTAAAATAAGGATTGTGACTAATATAACTCTCTTTTAATAATTTTCCAAAATCATTGCAGAAAACCATCTATTAAAATAAGGATTGTGACGATAAATAATTTTTAATTCATGTTTCAACAAATCAAATTGCAGAAAACCATCTATTAAAATAAGGATTGTGACGGTCGAAACCACGGTTAATCATTTCATTCATTTCTTATTGCAGAAAACCATCTATTAAAATAAGGATTGTGACTCATATCTAGGACAAAAATAATAATTCAACCACATATTGCAGAAAACCATCTATTAAAATAAGGATTGTGACGTCTTCGAAATTAAACATTGTTTCACCTCTATTTATAATTGCAGAAAACCATCTATTAAAATAAGGATTGTGACGTAATGCATCTGCAATGACTACATCGTCCATGCCATTATTGCAGAAAACCATCTATTAAAATAAGGATTGTGACGGTTACAATTAACTTTTTTGTGTACTACCCCTAATGATTGCAGAAAACCATCTATTAAAATAAGGATTGTGACTGAAATGTCTGCTTTTCCGAATGAACCATACTTCCTATTGCAGAAAACCATCTATTAAAATAAGGATTGTGACACACCAATGAGTTTACATTGATGTTCTTGATTCATAATTGCAGAAAACCATCTATTAAAATAAGGATTGTGACATATTTATCCTCGTCAAGATTTTCTGTTTTAAAAATTGCAGAAAACCATCTATTAAAATAAGGATTGTGACAAATTTTTTCAGCATTTTTACAAATGCCTGTCTTTTTATTGCAGAAAACCATCTATTAAAATAAGGATTGTGACCTTTTAAGCCTCCACCATGTGCCATAAAGATAACTGTATTGCAGAAAACCATCTATTAAAATAAGGATTGTGACGCTATATACATATTGTAATAAGTACCCTTTTTAGTAAATTGCAGAAAACCATCTATTAAAATAAGGATTGTGACTAATTTCATTGTTTGTGAAATATACATCTAAAGTTAATTGCAGAAAACCATCTATTAAAATAAGGATTGTGACCACTCTTTGCCTATAAACTAACATATTAATTTTCATTATTGCAGAAAACCATCTATTAAAATAAGGATTGTGACTTTCTTTATTATAAAATTACTTCTGACCCTATAATATTGCAGAAAACCATCTATTAAAATAAGGATTGTGACTGGAGCCTAACCTTAGTTAGGCCGTTTTCTTCTTTTTATTGCAGAAAACCATCTATTAAAATAAGGATTGTGACTCTGTCTACATAGTCACTGATTTTTATTAACCTGTAATTGCAGAAAACCATCTATTAAAATAAGGATTGTGACTATGCAAGTACTTGTACTTATATTTTCGTCTGTCATGATTGCAGAAAACCATCTATTAAAATAAGGATTGTGACGGTACTCTGCATCTCTTTGCAGTCTTTTGATTTCTATTGCAGAAAACCATCTATTAAAATAAGGATTGTGACATCCTTACAATTAAAATCCTGCAAGGATAAACTGTATTGCAGAAAACCATCTATTAAAATAAGGATTGTGACTTGTTTTAATCTGATATTAAATATATCAAGCATTAGTTTATTGCAGAAAACCATCTATTAAAATAAGGATTGTGACTATCAACATACTTACTGATTTTTATTAATCTGTATTGATTGCAGAAAACCATCTATTAAAATAAGGATTGTGACATTGGGATAATAAAGCCTGTAGTGAGTGGGAAACAAATTGCAGAAAACCATCTATTAAAATAAGGATTGTGACTTTGTTTGTATGCTATGACTGGCATCAACATTTTTATTGCAGAAAACCATCTATTAAAATAAGGATTGTGACAATTCATTTATTGCCCATTTATTTCCTGTAAGTACATTGCAGAAAACCATCTATTAAAATAAGGATTGTGACTCGTATTGGTTATTTTTATCAAAAGTGAAGTAAGCTATTGCAGAAAACCATCTATTAAAATAAGGATTGTGACATTTTTTAAATAAATGTTTATTAGATGTGTAACTAAATTGCAGAAAACCATCTATTAAAATAAGGATTGTGACAGTAATACATACAATAATACACTCAAAAAATCCATATTGCAGAAAACCATCTATTAAAATAAGGATTGTGACTACTGATTTAATGTAACTAAAAGTATTAATATTAGACATTGCAGAAAACCATCTATTAAAATAAGGATTGTGACTCTTCTTTTTACGGCAAGTTGAGTCCTGAGTATGACTATTGCAGAAAACCATCTACTAAAACAAGGCTTAAATGAGTTTTTATTATAATCAACTATTTCCAGTTGATTTTTATAAAGTGAATTCTAAAAAGATTATTAACAAATTGTTGCAGTGTTATATATGAATGTTGAAAGTTTGCAAATCATTTCTAAATTTATGAATGATTATGAATATGAAAAAGCTATGGAATTGTGTGATGAGCTTTTAAAAAAAGATAATGATAACAGCCATCTCTGGGCTTTAAAAGGATGCTGTTTAAATCATTTTGAAAAATATGTTGAAGCAATGGAGTGTTACAACAGATCCCTAAGTGTGGATGATGAAAACCCTTTTATCTGGTTTCATGTGGGTAAAATTTTAATGGAATATGATTTATTTGATGATGCTCTGGAGTGCTTTAACAATTCATTGGAAATTAATCCTGCTGATGATAGGGCATTGTATTCAAAAGGTGAGTGCTTAATGTTTAAAAAATCATATACTGAAGCAATTACCTGTTTTGATTTGGCTATTGGATTTAATCCCAAATATTTGAATGCATGGTTAAACAAAGGTCTTGCTTTAAAATTGTCAAATAATTTTAAAGAGGCTTTAGAATGCTTTGATAAAGTTTTGTTTATTGATCATAACTCAAAAGACGCACTTTATTTTAAAGCAGACTGCTATTTTAATTTGGGAGATTTAAACTCAGCATTGAAATGTTGCAATGAAGCATTAAGTATTGACGGGGATTATTTAAATTCTGAAATCTTATTGATAAAATCAGTTGTTTTAATGGATCTTGGAGAATATAGCAATGTCATTGAAGCAGCAGATATTGCACTGGAAAATAATCCTGATGATTACGATTTAAAAATGTTGAAAGCACAGGCACTAGCTTTTGCCAGGAAATATATGGAAGCTCTATGGCTTGTTGAGGAACTTGCCAATGAAAATCATGGAGATAGGGAATTGTGGAAATTAATTGAGTATATTAAAATGCATATTTGAGAAGAATTTGTTTATTTAAGTAAATTTCATAATTTCTCTTTGTATGCTTGCTTAAATAAGCTTATAAAGTAATCAATATCTTCATCATTAGCTATTTTCATTTCATAATCACCAATACCATGGTGGCCAATATTGGAAACATCACGGGTTTTGTTAAATGGATCTATGAGTTTAGTATTTTTTAAATTAATCCAACCTTTTAATTGTCCTTTAAATGCTTCAATTGAAATTATAATTTTATTACTGGTTTTAAACACAATATATAATTTAGTTGCAACAATTTCAATATCTTCAAATTCATTTAAGATTCTTTCTTTTAAGTTTTCGTATAATTCTTTTATATTATCAGGTTTATTATTAAAACACATTTCTTCAGTGTATTTAATAATTTCTTTATTAACATCTTCTTTTTTATTTGTTGTTTTAACTTCTTTAATTGATGCTTTATTCTCAGAAATATTTAATTTATCATATAATACTGTATTATTTGAATATTTGGTTACTTTCCATAATTCAAAAGCCAAATCATTAAATTCTATTGATTTTAATTGGTATGTAGTGTAGTTTGGTGCTATAAACATTATTTTAGATTGTGTAAAATCAATATCTTCTTTTCCATAATTAGTATTGAATTTCTGATTGTATTTTAGGACAAATTCAGCTTTATTATTTAAAAGTAGTGATAGATAACTGTAACCCTGGTCAATAACACTGTAATTTTTACTTTTTTTATATTCAATAATTACAAATGAGTTAGTTTCTTCATTGAAAGCTAGTGTATCAATTCTTAAGTTATCCAGTTGAAATTCACTAGCTACAAATTTTAGGTTAAATACTTCTTCCATATTATTTTCAGTTAACTTTTGAAGGTCTCTTTCGTATTTAAACTCAGTTTTCTTAATAGGTTTTAGATTATTGGCATCAATTTGATAAAGTGGCATGGTTAATATTATATTTTATCTTAATTTAAATTTTTAGATAAAAAGAGTCTGTAAAATTTTACAAACTTATATGTTTTTTGTCCAATTTTGCATTGGGTAGTCTAAAATAGTTATTTAATAGGGATGGTTTACTTTATTTCAACTTGTAAATTTTCTTTTTAATAATTAATTAAAATAGAATATATGAATTATAATGATATATTCCAAAAATTTTGTAGAAATCGTAATATTAAATCCAGTACCAAAAAAGGTTATGATTCTGCTTTAAGGTTATATGAAAATTTTCAAGGAAAATCTATTGAAGATTTATTTGATGAAGCACGTTTAGAAGAAAATGAAAGAATCCCTCTTAAAGATAGAAAAATAAAAAAGAGATTAATTGAATTTAGAACTTTTTTACTTAATAGTAATTTATCTCCTAATACTTCAAAAACATATTTTTCAAAAGTAAAGACATTTTACTTACACTTTGAGTTTGAACTACCTCATTTACCTCAAGCTAAATATGATAAAATTTATGAGACCAATTATTTAGACTTACCAACTCGAGAACATATACATGAATCACTACTTATTTCATCAATTGACTTAAAAGCAGTGATACTTTTCATGTCCAGCTCAGGAACTGCAAAAGCTGAAACTTTAAGTTTGACTGTGGAACATTTTATTCAAGGTACTCAGGAATATCACCATGGAGGATCCATTAAATTTATTCTAGAAACTCTTGATAAAAAAACAAATGTTGTTCCAACATTTTATTTGAAAAGAATTAAAACAGATAAATACTATTATACATTTTGCTCTCCAGAAGCTAGTTTAGCTATTGTCAAATATTTAAAGACACGTGAGAATTTAAAATTGGAGGATAAATTATTTGATTTTACATCCTCATTATTGTTAACCCGATTTCAAGAAATAAATGATAAAATGGAGTGGGGATTTAAAGGAAAATATAGATTTTTTAGAAGCCATACTCTACGTAAGTTTCATGCATCAAATATTGGACTTTCTGCTGAATATATTGACAGTCTGCAGGGACGCAGTAAAAATGAAGTTCATGAAACATATATTAAAACAAATCCTAAAAAACTAAAGGAAATCTATAAATCAGCTATGAAAAATGTGATGATTTATGAAAATAAAGGTCCAGATATAAAAAAACAAGAATTTAATATAATAATTAATGTCTTTTTATCTGGAAAGGAATATAATATTATTTAAATCTTTTTAAGAAGGTTTACCTTTTTAGTTTTGGAACCTTCTTTTTTAATTTCAATATTTTGGAATTTTGCATAGTTTACTTTTACACCATCATCTAAATCTATTTCAATATTTTGGTTTGCAATGTGTGCTAGAACTTCATCATATTCCTGTGTTTCTTTTAATTGTTTTTGAAGTTTAGCTTTTTCTTTAGTTGCTCGGGTTACTTCTTGTTTTGATGTTGAGTTGTTAATGATGTTGTCATTGTTAACTATTCTTTGTTCTATTGCTTTTTGGGTTTTGTGCAAGTAATCTGTTCTTATTCTTGCAACTAATGATGGTTCGTATCTATGCATATAAACTAAACAGTTGAAACCATTATGTTTGCCGCTTGAGAATTGCCAGTATATTGGGCATTTTTTGTATGTTCTTTTGTGGTCGTTGAAAAAGTTTTTAAGTAAGTATTGTCTTATGATTTCTCTTGATGGTTTTTTTGATTTTGATAGTGCTCCTGCAATGAAATCTAAGTTTTCTTCTAGGGTTTTTTTACCAAAACAGGTTTCAACAAATTTAGTGAAGTATCCTACAATATCATCATCGAAATACGCAGTGTCTAAAACTGGAATTATGTTGTCATCATCTGGTTTGAATTTATTGTAATTGTTAATATAGAATACGCCTCCAGCGAATTGTAAACCTTCATTATCCAAACTATAACGTCCAAACATACAACCAACAGCATACGAAATAAATGATTTTATGTCTGTTTCATAATTTGCTTTTGAAATTGAAATATGTTTATCATTTACATTACAATCCATATTAAGTTTATAAATTTTACTAAACGTTTGGTTTAATTTAATTTCATTATCTTTTAATAAATTGAATTGCTTATTTTTATAGTCTTCCCATAAATCAAAGCTATTTTTTAAAGTTGATTCATAGAATCTTAAAAATGGATGGGATAAAAACTCCCAACTTAGTTCATAATCATTCCAATCTTTTTTACTTATTTTGATATTATTTGTTACAATATTCTCAATGTTTTTTTGTTCACTATCCGAAAATAAAATAGGAATTAAAGATACATATCCAACACTTTTAAAAACTGTTGGAACAAGTATGTCTAAAATTTCTTGCACAATATTTGAATTTAAAAATCCTAAAACATAATTTTGTTTTTCTTTTGGGATAAATATGGCTGCAGAAGCATTATTGAATGTGAATCCTTCTGGAAAATATCTATATGAAACAATGCTACTTGTTACAGTAGACCAACTTATACATTCTTTAAAATAAAATGAAGAATTTCTTATAACTGATTTTTTAAAATTTTTTAACTCATATCCATTATTTTCCCACTTTACAATATAATCTTGATTTCCATACCATTTTCTGTAAGGTCCTCCTTTATTATGAGGAATCCATTTTAAATCTGAATTTTGAAAATCATGTGTTGGTTTAAGATTAAATCCAATATGATTTTTATTCACTTCATACCAGAATCTTAAAAAATAATCATTATCTCCAGTTGCAAGCCAATTTTTAAGTCAGAAATGTTTTCAAGTTTAACACCATTTGCAAATGCATTAATAAGATTTTTATCTGTCCAATAGGATAATGGAATGCCTGGAATGGCTTTAAAAAATGAATTGTTTGAATAATATTTATAATCACTTTGTGTGTTAACAGCTTCTAAAAATTTATTTTTTTGAATTTCCATTCCACCAATAAATTCAGAAAGTTTAAAATAAATCCCATTATAATCTTCAAAGGGATTGTTTGATAAAATAAATGTGCAAATTGGAACTGTAGCCTCTGAAAATGCAGAATATTCAAATTGTATTAATGAACAAATTGATTTATTATTTAGGATAAATTTTCTTAAGTCTTCATAATTTTTTATAAACATCCATACTAATGGAGTCATTAATGCATTGTATCCATATTTGTTACAGAAATCAAAGTTCCTATAAATAAACATGGAAAATAAATCTTTTGAATAATCTTTGTAGTATTTTTTAGCAAAATCTTTTAAATTTTTCTCAAATTTATTCATGTAAGGAGGATTAGTCACTACAGCTGAATATTTTTTAGATAATAATTCTGCTTGATTAATTAAAGCCATTAAATCATTACTAATTATATTTGTAATATTGATATCAGTGAGTGTTGATTTAGAATTATCAATTATTTCACTTAATGATGTTCTTAATCTATTAAAATCAATATTTTTCACTTGAATTAATGAACCAAATTCTTTTCCAGACTCAAATATTTCTTTTAAATAAATTACATCATTAACAATTTTTTCATCATGTTTTTGTATAAACTCAATTATTGAATCAGTGATATTTCCAGATTCCTGAATTGCATAAACATTAGGAACAATACCTTTTTGAAGTATTTTTCTATCATATTTTCTAGCTTTCATTAACACTGCAAAATAAGCTAATTGATATGCTCTATCATCAATATCTAAACCAAAAATATTATTTTTTAAAATTAATTCAGGAATATCTCTTTCTAAATAACCTAACTCTTTATAAATTTCAAAAAATACATCAAATGCATAAACCAAAATATGTCCAGACCCCATACATGGATCAAAGAATGTTAATTCTTCAATAGGAATATTTTCAGACCTTATTTCATCAAGTTTTCTTTGAGTTTCTTCATCTTGTTGTGCTTCTCCAAGATAAAATTCTAAATGTTTTTTTAATGAACTGTTTGGATTTCTTTCTATCCAATATCTACCTAAAGAGTTATCAACCATGTATTTAACAACCCAATCAGTTGTGAATAATTGAGTTGCAGCAGGAATGTCCTCTTTTTTAATATTGCTTTTGTTAATGTTAATTACTTGATTTTTTTTCTCTGAAATATAATACTGATATAACCAACCAATAATTTCAACCTGTTTTGTGAAGTCCTCTTCTGGAATTGTATCAATTAATTGTCTTACAACACCTTCTTCACTTGTAAATGAAATATTTAACAGTAATTCTAAAGAATCATTAGTTGTTTTAAATAAACCTGGGAGAATTTCATTTAATTTATTACTTTGCTTAATAAATAAAAATCTGAATAATTCATCTAATTTATTTTCATCTTTCAACTTGAAAACTGGTGGAACTATGGATAAAACTATTTTAAAGACTTTTGCGGTAAATTCAAGAAATAAACTTATTGAAGATACAATTTATAGATTAAGTCTACTTGGAATAACTGAAGATGAAATTCAAGACCCTATTGAAGCCAATGGAATGCAAACATTCCAAATAGGTGGCACAAATTTTAGTATTTATGATGATGATATAAATAAACGAAAAGAGATTATTGAAGATATTGAATCTAAAGGTTTCAATAATGTTGTTGAAGAAGTTGCATACACATGGTTTAATCGTATAATAGCTATTCGTTATATGGAAGTGAATAGTTATCTACCAACTAAAACAAGAGTTTTATCCAGTGAAACAGAAGGTAAAATAGAACCAGATATTTTAACAGATGCATTAGATATTGACTTAGATTACACTCAAGAAGAAAAAGAATTAATTTTCAAGTTGTAACATTTTATATACAATTATGTTTTTGTAAAAAATCATTTTTATAATTATCTCTATTTATAGGAACTTTGATTTTTGTAATAAATATGGATACAATGCATTAATGACCCCCTTTGTATGGATGTTTATTAAAAACTATGAGAATCTAAGGAAATTTATCATTAACAATAAATCAATTTCATCATTAATTCAATTAGAATACTCAGCATTTTCAGAAGCAACAGTACCAATATGTACTTTTGTTTTATCTAATTTTGATAAAAATTATGCAGGAACATATTTGAAATTATCTGAGTTTACTGGTGGAATGGATGTTCAAAAAGAAAAAGTTCTTCAGATTATTAAGGGTGATGAAATTCTTAATGATAAAAACAAGTTCGTTACAACTCAGTTAAATTTTAATAAAATACCAGGTAATTCAATTGCATATTGGGTAGATAAGTCTATTTTAAATTTATTTGATAATCCTGACATTTATTCTGCTTCAATTTCTGCAAGTCAGAATGTTACTGGCAATAATAAAAAATATTTAAGATATTTTTGGGAAGTAAACAAAGATAAAATAAATAAAGATGTTAAATGGATATTTTATGCTAAAGGAGGAGGATATAGGAAGTGGATTGGAAATATGATTAATGTTATAGATTGGACTCCTGAAGCTAGAGAAGCATATCGAACTGGACATGCCTCACAAATTGTTCCTAAAGAATATTGGTATAAAAAAGGTATTACTTGGGGTTTGATTACATCAAGCAAACCAAGTTTCAGAGTTCTTCCTGAAGATTCTACATTTGATAAAGGGGGATCATCAATTTTTATAAAAAATGATGATGAATTTAATTATATTCTTGGATTATTGAACAGCAATCTATTTTTTGAAATAGTTAAATTATTTAATCCTACATTAAATTTTCAAGTAAAAGATATTCGATCAATGCCTTTAGTAATTGAAAAAAAGGAATTAATAAACGGCATTGTTGAAAAATGTTGTGATATATCCAATAATGATTGGAATGATTATGAAACTAGTTATAATTTTGAAAAACACCCATTTATTAGATTTGAAGATAATAAATTAAGTGAAATCTTTTTAAAATGGCAAAACTATAAAGAAAAACAATTTAATTTACTAAAAACTAATGAAATTCAATTAAATAATTTATTTAGTGAAATTTACAATATCGATATTGATTGTAATGTAAATGATGAGAATATATCTATTATTACTTCAGATTATATTAATGATGTTAAATCGTTTATATCTTATGCAATTGGTTGTTTATTTGGACGTTATTCTCTGGATAATGGAGGTTTACAATTTGCTGGTGGAGATTTTAATTTAGACCAATACCATAAATTTATTCCAGATGACGATAATATTATTCCAGTTCTTGATTCTGAATATTTTGAAGATGACATTGTTGGTCGTTTTATTGAATTTGTAAAAACCTGCTTTGGAGATGAACATTTAGAAGAAAATTTAGAATTCATTGCAAATGCATTATCTAAAAATAAAAAACCATCACGAGACAAGATTAGAGAATATTTAGTTAAAAATTTCTTTAATGACCATAAAAAGACATATAAGAAATGTCCTATATACTGGCAGTTCTCAAGTGGTAAACATAATGGATTTAATTGCCTTGTTTATATGCACAGATACGAACCATCGTTAGTTGCTAGAATTAGGACTGATTATTTACATAAAACTCAGAAAGCAATTGAGCAAGCAATTGCAAACTGTGACAATATTATTAACCATTCATCATCAAATACTGAAATATCTAAAGCAACTAAAGATAAAGCTAAGCTCCAAAAGCAATTAAAAGAAACAATTGAATATGATGAAGCATTAGCACATATAGCTAATCAGAATATTGAAATTGATTTGGATGATGGTGTTAAAGTAAACTATGTTAAATTCCAAAATGTAGAAGTTGCAAAAGAAGGAGAAAAATCTAAAAAGATTAATCTACTTAAAAAATTATAATTTGGTTATTTAGTCTAAATCAAAAAATCCTTCTTTAATAAATTTTGAGAGGATTGAGAAACTTCTACAACAAGAATCCAATAATTTTTGAAAATTTTGATTTAAATCCTCATCAGGAAATTTTTCACCAGTGGGATGGGAAATGATTTCACTACGATATGAATTTAAAATTCTTAAAGGTTTAATAATAGATAATATATCTTCATTATTAATCTCTAAACATTTTAAACAATTTTCTAGTTGGTTGATAGTTCCAGTTTTTGATTTACAATCTAATTTTAATAATATTAACGATAATGTTTTTGAATTTAAACCTTGGATGATATTTAGATGTAATGTTTGAATTTCATCTTCCCACTCTTTTTTTAATCCTATTTTAACATAATCTAAATCATCAATTTTATGTGGACTTTGAGTTTTAGGTTCTTTCCAAATGTAATATAGTTTATTATCTATTTTACATGCCGGAAAATTTCTTAAGATATTTTTTAATTTATCTAATGAATTAGATTCAATCCATTTTCCTTCATAAACAGTATTAATCATTTCGTTGGAGATCCATGATTTTGGCTTTTGGTTAAATGATTTCCAATATTTTTGTTCATTAATAGGTAATAAAGATAAATCTTTTATTAAAGTAATAACTTGCTCTTTATTATCAGATAGATAATATCTTAAACTCCAATCATTTCTACAAATAATTTTAAATGTTGAAATTTCGTAGTTTTCAGAGTCATATTTATATTTGCCCAATACTTTCTTATTAAAGAATACTGGGCTAGTTTCATAGGGATATTTTGATTCAACAAAATAATTTCCAAGATATTGGGGGTTACATGTGTGAAGAATAATTTTGTTTTCTTTGAAATCATAAAGTTCAAACTTTTCATAACTGCACATAATATTTATTTTCTTTTTGTGGTTCATTAAATTTTTCTAAGAAGATTCACTGTTTTAGTTTTTTTGCCATCTTTTGCAACTTCAACATTTTGGAATTTAGCATAGTTTACTTTAACACCATCATCTAAATCAATCTCAATAATTTGATTTGCAATGTGGGCTAATGCTTCATCATACTCAATTGTTTCTTTTAATTGCTTTTGGAGCTTAGCTTTATCTTTAGTTGCTTTTGTAATCTCAGTATTCGATGATGAGTTTTCTATAATATTTTCACAATTAGCTATTGCTTGCTCAATAGCTTTTTGAGTTTTATGTAAGTAATCTGTTCTGATTCTAGCAACTAAACTTGGTTCGTACCTGTGCATATAAACAAGACAATTAAATCCATTTTCTTTACCGCTTGAGAACTGCCAATAAATTGGACGTTTCTTATATGTCTTTTTGTGATCATTAAAGAAGTTTTTAAGAAAATAATCTCTGATTTTTTCTCTTGAAGATTTTTTATTTTTAGCTAGTGCATTAGCTATAAAATCAAGGTTCTCTTCTAAATAATCTTCTCCAAAACATACTTTAACAAATTCCACGAAACGACCAACAATATCATCTTCAAAATAAGCAGTATCTAAAATAGGAATAATATTGTCATCATCAGGAATGAATTTATTGTAGGTGTTTATGTTAAATTCACCTCCAGCAAATTGTAGTCCTTCTTTATCTAAAGAATAACGACCAAACATACAACCAACAGCATAAGAAATAAAAGATTTAATATCAATTTCATAGTTTGATAATTGTAGAGTTATTTCATCTGAAGAAGATTCATAATTTAAATCTTCAAATTCATACATGCTAATAAAAAGTTTATTAAGTAAATTTTCATTTTGTTTTAATTCATTAAATCTATTTAATGTATATTTATTCCATTTTTCAAAAGATTTTTTTATTAATTTCTCACCATTAATTAAAGGATGTTTTTTAAATTCATATGATGTTTCAAATGAATTCCAATTTTCTTCAACAATTTTAATATTTTTAAAAGTAATATCTTCAATTGTTTTCTTGTTTTTTGTATCAATTAACACAGGTAAAGAATTAAGATTATATGATAAAATATTAATTGTAGGGTTCAGAACTTTTAAATAATAATTTGCTACTTTTGAATTTAAAAATCCCATACAATATAACAAATTTTCATTTAAATTAATTATGGATGGACCACCATTACTAAATAATGAATTTCTTGGAAGTAATCTAAATCCAGTCCCTTTTGAGGAGATTGTTGTATATGTTATTCCTTCTTTAAAGCAATATTTTTCAGGCATTGAACTTGAAGATTTATTGTTTTTGTAAAAATTTTTAGCTTCTTCAGACCAATTTATCACCATTTCAATATTTCCATAATACTTCTTATAATTTCCTCCTTTAGCACATAAAAACCATTTATTATTAATTTTACTAAAATCAACTTCCCAAAACATTTTTAGATATTTATCATTATCTCCTGTTACAATTCCTTTCTTAGCAACCCCCAAATCTTTTAATTGTGAATAGTTAATCTGCCCATTCGTAGAATCAATAAAATTCTTTTTATCAAAAGTTTTTATGAAACTATCTGAAACCCAATAAGCAATTAGATGTCCGGGGATTTTCTTTATTTTACTTTGAGTAATTACAAACTTGTTTTTATCATTATGAAACTCTTCTTCTTTTCTGCTTTCTGAATTAAACTCAGTTAATCTGTGGAATGTTGATTTGTAATTTTTAATTAAAATATTTCTATTAACAAAAGTTGTTGCTTGTACAACTTCACCACCAATTTCTTCAAATGCATGAGCTCCTAAATGAGCCATATTAATTATAGTGTGATTATTAATTAATTCAACCCTTAATTTTTCAAATGTTGATAAAAACATGAATGATTGCTGAGTAATCATTGCAACAAAACCTTTTTCATTACAGAAATCATGACATTTTTCAATAAATACTGCAAACAAATCTGATTTTGATTGTGGATAATTTTTCTTTAAATAATCTTTTAAATTTGGATTCATACCACTATTTCCCATATATGGTGGGTTTGTGGCAACAATATCATAGTTTTTAGCAAGTAATTTTGACTGTTGGATAATATTTTTCATTAATTGAATTTCATTTTGGTATTTATATTGATTTAAATTATTTTTATCTGATTCATAAGTACATATATCATTAAATAATTCATCAAAATTAATATTTTTAATATCTAAAATACTACCATATTCTTTTGCATTTATAAATACATCATACAAGTAATCCCAATTTTTTTCATTGGTTTTGTCTTGTGAAATCAATTCTTCAATAAACTCTTTGGAAATTGAATTTGTCTCTTCAATTGAGCATAATAATGGTGAAATACCTTTTGTTAATATTCTACGATTATATTTTCTAGCTTTCATTAAAACTGCAAAATAAGCTAGTTGATATGCTCTTTTATCAATGTCTAAACCGTAAAGATTGTTTTTTAAGATTGATTCACAAGCATCTTTTTCTGTGAATCCTTCTGAAACATATATATCCATAAGAACTTCAAAAACATAAACTAAAATATGGCCTGAACCCATACAAGGATCAATAACACTAATATCTTCTGGTTTTAAGATTTCAGATTCTTTTCTAATTGCAATTAATTGTTGTTCAACTTCTGGCTCTTGTTTCGCTTCATCAACATAATATTTCCATTTTGATTTTAATTCATTATTAGGATGGCCTTCTAACCACAATCTTCCTACAGAATTTTCAACCATATATTTTACAATCCAATCAGGTGTAAATAATTGTGTTGCAGCAGGAATTCTCTCTTTAGAAATCTTTATTCGTTTTTTAAGATTTGCAAAAGTTTCATCTTTTAATTCTGTGTTATAAAATTGATATAACCAGCCTATTACTTCAACTTGACTTTCAAAGTCATTTTCAGGAATTGTATCAATTAACTGTCTTACAACCCCATCTTCATTGGTAAATGAAATGTTTAATAATAGTTCTAAATAGTCATCGGTTTTTTCAAATAAACCCGGAAGTATTTCATTTAATTTATTACATTGTTTTATAAATAAGAATCTGAATAATTCATCTAATTTATTTTCATCTTTAAGTTTAAAAATTAACTCTTTATCTTCTTGAGTGTAATCCAAATCAACATCAAATGCTTCAGTTATTATATCAGGTTCTATTTTACCTGCAGTTTCAGAGGATAAAACTCTTGTTTTAGTTGGTAGGAAATTATTAATTTCCATAAATCTTATAGCAATTATACGATTAAACCATGTATAAGCTACCTCTTCAACAACATTTTCAAAACCTTTTTGCTTAACTTCTTTTACTAATCTTTCTCTTTTTGAAATATCATTATCATATATGCTATTAGTTGATCCGCCAAGTTGATATGTTTCTATTCCATTGGCTGAACTTATTGGTTCATAAATGTTATCTTTATCAATTCCAACTAAACTCATTTTATATTCTACATCTTCCATTAACTTCTTACGAGAATTAATGGCAAATGTTTTAATTGCAGTTTTATCCATAATTTCACCAAGTTTAATTAAAACTATATATCTATTTGGTGATATTAAATTGTTGCTATGTTTATCTGAAAGTTCAAAACAGCCAAATAATATTTTGAATTAACAAGACAGAACAATTGAAGATTCTCTCAATTATCTAATATCTTCTTTTAAAAATGGAAAAGAATTTGGAAGCATATTAACTATAAAACCTATTGATTTTGAAAAAATAAATAATTTAATTTCTAAATTTGAATCAAATAATAATTTAACTAAACTTAAGTATTTAGATGAAATTAATCTTTTGAAAAATATTATTAACCAATCCATATTATTATCTAAAAAATATGATGTTGTAGTAACAAATCCTCCTTATATGGGAAATAATGGTATGAATCCAATTTTAAAAGATTATATTAAATCTAATTTTCCTTTAACTAAAACAGATTTATTTGCTGTATTTTTAGAAAAAGGTTTAGAAATGATAAAAGATTATGGATTTAATTGTATGGTTACAATGCAATCATGGATGTTTTTGTCAAGTTTTGAGAAGTTCAGAAAGAAATTAATTGAAACAACAACCATTTCAAATTTATTGCACATGGATAATATGGTAATGAGGATTGCATTTGGAACTTCTGCAACAGTATTTAGAAAAATAAACTTGATGAACTACAACAGTACTTTTTATCATGTGAAATTATCTGATGTTGAAAATGATATTGTGAATCCATTGTTTTTTAATGATGAAAATAATTTTATAATGAAACAATGCAAATTTATTAAAATTCCTGGAAATTCAATTGCATATTGGGTTTCAGATAAATTTATTGACACTTTTGAAAAGGGAATTTGTATTGATGATATCAGTGGCCATACTGGATCGCAGAATAAAACTGCTGATAATGAAAAATATTTGAGATACTTTTGGGAAGTTTCTAATGAACATGTTGGAATTGATAATAAATGGATTTTTTATGCAAAAGGTGGAGATTTTAAAAAATATTATGGTAATTTAGAACATGTTGTGGATTGGTCTGAAGATGCTAGAAACTTTTATAAAAATAATCCTACATCTAATCTGTTAGATGAAAAATATTGGTATCAAGAAGGAATTACTTATACAAAAATTTCATCTAAAGGTGCTAGTTTCAGATATTTGCCTAAAAATTGTGTTTTTGATATGGGTGGTCCTTCAATCTGTTATTTAGGTGATAATTTATTATACATTTTAGGTTTATTAAATTCTAATCTTGCAAATTTCTATTTAAATATATTTAATCCTACAATTAATATTCAATCTAAAGATATTCGAGCATTACCTATAATTATAAATAATTCCCATAAAAACAGAATAAATAAATTAGTCAAATCTAATTTAGAAATTGCTAAAGGAGATTATGAAAGTTTTGAAACATCATTTTCATTTAAAAAACATTTTTTTGTTTCATCAAATGAATGTCTTATTGAAAATATATTGGATAATTTAACACATGACAAATTAAATCAATTAAACCAATTTATTTCAAATGAAGTATTATTAAATGAGATTTTTTTAGAAATATATGATGTTCATGATGTGTCCTCTAAAATAAATGAAGAAGATATTAAATTAAATTTATTTAATTATGATGAGTCAATAAAATCATTTATTTCTTATGCTGTTGGTTGTATGTTTGGACGTTATAGTTTGGATAATGAAGGTTTACAATTTGCTGGAGGTGAATTTAATATTAACAATTACTCTAAATTCATCCCTGATGATGATAATATTATTCCAGTCTTAGATTCTGAATACTTTGAAGATGATATTGTTAATCGTTTTGTAGAATTTGTAAAAACATGCTTTGGAGAAGAAACCTTAGAAGAAAACCTTGATTTTATAGCTAATGCACTAGCTAAAAATAAAAAACCTTCAAGAGAAAAAATAAGAGATTATCTCCTTAAAAACTTTTTCAATGACCACAAAAAAACATACAAAAAATGTCCAATTTACTGGCAATTTTCAAGCGGTAAAGAAAATGGTTTCAACTGTCTAGTTTATATGCACAGATATGAACCAAGTTTAGTTGCAAGAATCAGAACAGATTACTTGCATAAAACTCAAAAAGCTATCGAACAAGCAATAGCTAACTGTGACAATATAATTAATCACTCATCATCAAAACAAGAAGTTGTAAAAGCAACTAAAGATAAAGCTAAACTTCAAAAACAATTAAAAGAAACACAGGAGTATGATGAAGCACTATCTCACATAGCTAATCAAAATATAGAAATTGACCTAGATGATGGTGTTAAAGTTAATTATGCTAAGTTCCAAAATGTCCAGGTTTCAAGAGAAGGTAAAAAATCTAAAAAAATTAATCTTCTAAAGAAACTTTAATTTTACATTTTCCGGGCAATACTTCAAAACGTTTATTATTAATTCAACACATACTAATAACAGTGATTATATTATGAAGTATAGTGCTGGAATTATGAGTCATTCATTTTGGTATCTTGAAACAAAAAACACAGCTGAATATCTAGCTGAAGATATTTCAAAAAAAGAGTTAATGGAGTTATCTTTAACTGAAAATATTTATCAGGTAGATAGTGAACGTAGAGCACGTGAATTGACTAATGTATGTTATCGTCGATTAAATGGATTTTCTAATGATTTATTAATATATTTATCAACTTGTGATCAAAATTCAGGTAAATTATTAGTTTTAATTTCAATTTTAAGAAATGATAAATTATTTTTTGAGTTTATGCATGAAGTCTTCAGAGAGCATATTATTTTAGGAAATTACACTATAAAAGATTCAGATTTGGATATTTTTTTCATGAATAAATCTAACCAAAGTGAAGTAATTGAAAATTGGAAAGATACAACTCTTCGAAAGGTTAAAACTAATTATAAAAATTTTTTAATTGAAGCAGGCCTTTTAGAAAAAGAAGAAGAGGATTATAAAATTATTTTACCATTTGTAGATTTTAAATTAAAAGAATTATTAACTCAAAATAATTTAACACCATTTTTAAATGCCATAACTGGAGGAATCTGATGAATATTGATGAGAAGCTTAGTAAAATTGAACCAAAAATTAAAGAGCCTTCATTTCTTGAGAATAAAGGTTTAAGTAATGAAGTAGGTTATTATATTTTTGATTATGATCCGAAATATGAACTTAAAGTTCGTGAAGAAGTTTCAAGGATTAAAAATAAAATCAATAATTCAAGTTATGCATTTACTATTAAAGAATTTGATTTATATGAAATTATCATTGATATTTTAAATGAAAGAGGTTATTTAGAAAAAGTTTTTAATTTTGAAGAAAAAAAAGGGATAGAATTTACAACTAAAGCAATTATCAGTCTTTTAAAATTAAATTCAGATAACAATAATGTTATTGTAAACTATATTTTAGAGAGAACTCCAGATAACTGTGTTGTATTTTTAACTGGTGTTGGAAAGGCTTATCCAATATTGAGATCACATAATGTTTTAAATAACTTACATCAAAAGTTAGACGAGGTTCCAGTTGTTTTATTTTTCCCAGGACAATATTCTGGTAGAGAATTAGTTTTATTTAATACTATTGAAGGAAGTAACTATTATCGAGCATTTCCATTGATTAGGTGAACATATGCAAATAAAAAACATGTTTGAAAAGGATATCGACAGGGATATCAAAGGAGTAATTAAAGTCGGTCAAAATGATGATGAAAATATTTATCAGGAACTGGACGAGTATGTTGTTACAAATGAACTATTGAAACATTTTACTAAGTTTTTTTCAAGTTATAATAAGGGAATACAAAGTCCCACTGATGATATTGGTGTTTGGATTTCAGGGTTCTTTGGAAGCGGTAAATCTCACTTTTTAAAAATTTTATCATATATTCTAGATAGTAATCTTAAAGTTCATGGAAGAAGACCAATTGATTTTTTCAAGGAAGATGGAAAAATCAAAGATTCAATGGTTATTGGAGATATGGAAGCTGCAACAAATGTTAGTTCTGATGTAGTTTTATTTAATATAGATTCTAAATCATCATCACAATCAAGTTCAAATAAAGATGATATTTTAAGCGTATTTGTAAAAGTTTTTAATGAAATGCAGGGCTATTGCGGAGGAATGCCATTTTTAGCAGATTTTGAAAAAAAATTAGATGCAAAAAATAAATTTGAAGAGTTTAAAACAGAATTTGAAAATATCACCGGAATGAATTGGGAAGAATCAAGAGATGAATTCTACTTTATAAGTGATGATATTATACAAAGTGTTGTAAATATTGGATTCATGAGTGAAAACGAAGCTAACAATTGGGCTTCAAAAGCAGAAGAAAACTTTAAGTATTCAATTGAAGATTTTGCAAATGAAGTAAATGAATACTGTATCAATAAAGGAAATAATCATCATGTAATATTTTTAGTAGATGAAGTTGGACAATATATAGCAGATGATACTAAATTAATGCTAAACTTACAAACTATAGTTGAAGAATTAGGAATTAAATGTCATGGAAAGGCTTGGGTTGTTGTTACAAGCCAACAAAACATTGATGACATCACCAGAGACATAAAAGGAATGGATTTTTCTAAAATTCAAGGAAGATTTAAAACACGTTTATCCCTATCCTCTTCAAATGTAGATGAAGTAATTAGAAGACGGATTCTAGCAAAAACTGATGTTGCCCAAAAAACTTTAGAAGCAGAATATCCAAGCTTTGAGCCTATTTTAAAAAATATTTTAACTTTTGAAAAATCTGCAGAAATGAAAACATATGAAAATGCAAGAGACTTTGCAAATATCTATCCATTTGTTCCTTATCAATTCAATCGTGTTCAGGATGTTTTAACATCAATAAGAGAACATTCCTCATCAGGAAAGCATATGGCTGATGGTGAGCGTTCAATGCTTGCACTCTTCCAAGAATCTGCAATTGAAATTAAAAATGGTTCTGAGGGCCAATTAGTTCCATTCAATATATTTTATAATGCTATTGAACAATTTATTGATCATACTAACAGTCAGGTAATTAATAAAGCACGGGACAATAAGGAATTGTATCCTTTTGATGTTGAAGTTTTAAAAGTACTTTTCATGATTAAATATGTAAAAGAAATTAAATCTACATCTAAAAATTTAACCACCTTGTTAATTTCTAACATTAATGAAGACAGGCTGGAGTTACAAAATAAAGTAGATAAATCATTATCCAGATTACTTGAACAAACTTTAATCCAAAAAAATGGGGAGGTTTATTCATTTTTAACAAATGAAGAACAAGATATTAATCGTGAAATTAAAAATCAGATAGTTGATAATGGTGAAGTTTTAGACAATGCTGCAAATAGGATTTTCCAAGAAATTTACCCTAAAAACAAATATCGTTATAGCAATAGATATAATTTCCAATTTAATCAATCAATTGATAATAAAAAGATTAATAATAGAGAATTTGATATTGGAATGAGAATAATTACTCCGTTTTATACATCAGATTTAAGTGATTGCTCTCAAACTACCTTTGAAGAAAATAATATGCATAATATTTTAAAAGGATTATCTGAATCTAACAACGAAGTTGTTGTACATTTACTTTCTGATTTAACAGTATTTGATGAAATAAAAGAAGCACTGCAAATTCAAAAGTATTTAACTAAAAAAAGTGCTGAAATGAAGGTTGAACTCAGAAGCAGAAAACAAGAGGAATATAATGATAAAATAGAAAGAATTAAATTATTCCTTGAATCTTCTATTAAAGATGCAATAATTTATATTAAAGGAGATAAAGTAGACATTGCTGAAAAAAATGTTGAATCAAGGCTTGATGAGTCAATGGGCAAGTTAGTTGATAAAGTTTATAATAAATTAAGTTATATGGACTTCGCACCTGATAAAAGCGATATTAAAAAAGAATTAACAAATGAATATCAGCAGACACTGATAGCTAGTGAAACAAAAGCTATGAATGCAGTAAATGATATGGACAGTTATATTTCAGATCAGTCCAAATTGCATAATACTCTTACACTAAAAAGTCTAATAAACAGATATTCAAAAGCTCCTTATGGTTTTGTCAATTTGGATGTTCAATGGTTACTTGCTTCATTATTTGCACAAAAAAGAATTGTCTTAACAATTAATAGTGATGAAATTTCTTTAAGAAATACTGATGCCTCCAAAATTTTAGATTATTTAACAAAAAATGAATACTTAGAAAAACTATTAGTATCTGAAAAAGAAGTTATTGATATTAGTAAAATTAGGAAAGTTAAAGAAGTTTTAAAAGAGGTTTACAGTTTAAATTTAACTTATGATAATGATGAAAGAATCATGGATGAATTTAAACGTGTTAATACATCTAAAATTGAAGAAATTGATAAATGTCTTTTAGAATTTAGAATATCAAATAAATATCCTGGCAAATCAATATTGGAAGAGTCAAAAGAATTATTTAATGATGCTAACAATAAGAAAAACACATTGCAATTCTATAACTATGTGTCTGATAATGATGAAGAATTTTTGGATTTGGCTGATGATTTAGATCCTGTTTTAGCATTCTTTAATGGAAGTCAAAAAGCTATTTTCGATGAATCCTGTGAAGTATATAAAGTTTATGAAGAAAATATTAACTTAATCAATGATTCTGATTTATCATATGTTGCATCTGAAATTGACAGAATTATTTCAATGCCAAACCCTTATTCAAATATTAGAAAACTACCTGAATTAAACAATAAATTCACTACACATTTTGATGAAATATTGGAAGATAAAAAAACAATTATTTTAAATGGAATAAAGGAAGATTATGAAAGTATCAAATTAAGACTAAATACTGATGAGTTGAAAGCTAAATTTGAAAATAAATTTATATCTAAATTTGATTCACTTAAAAATAAATTGGATTCAGAAAAAAATATTGCTATTATTGATGGAATCACAATGGAATCAGAAAATCTTAAAAACAATTGTATCAATGAAATTGATTCATTTATTAATTCTATAAATTCTAATGGTCCTCTAGTGGAAGTGGATGTGGACATTAAAACAATAACATTATCACCTAAGGTTAAAATAGAATCTGAAGATCAAATTGATGAATTCTTACAAAAAGTAAAAACAGAACTTAAAAATAAATTAGAAAATGCAGATATTATTAATTTAAAACTATGAGGTTATTTAAATGTCAGAATCAATAACTAAATGTTTAAATGAATGGAATGCAACAATTGAAGCATTAGGTCAAGGAAAACAATCAATTTTAATTAGAAAATATGGTACAAATGTTGATGACTTTCTTTTATTTCCAACAGTAAGTTATGCCCTTAAAGATAATTATTTAGACAGTTTCCAAGAAGATTATAAAGATTTTGTTAGAGAAAATGCACTTCCAAATAAAAAGGATTCCAAATTTGAAGTAAAATATTATGCAAAAGTTGAAAAAGTTGTAGAAAAACCCTCAACTAGAATTGGTTCTTTAAATAATTATCATATCTGGACAAGAGACCATGTAAAATCATACTTAGGTAATTCAAAGGCACAAGTTTGGATTTTAAGAGTATATGAACTTGAAAGTCCCCAATATTTAAACAGAACCCGTGGAATGAGATATGCTAATGTAGATATGGAAGTTAAATTGGATAATTTAAAACCTGTATTGTCTGATAGTGAATTTGAAAGTATTTTAAAAGGGATTTAAATGAATCTTGAGGAAATTGAAAACAGGATAAATTCAATTATTGATGAGGCTTATCATCGCCAAATTGTCTTGTGGTATGATGAAAATCAGGAATTTATAGAAGATATTAATAATATTCAATTAAATAATGCTAAGCTACATATCTTGAAAGACAATAATTTGATTAAAACTAAATATCAAATCGAATTTAAAGATAAAAATTCTAATTATCTTGTTTATGCTCCATTCTCCCAACCTGATGATAATGAAAATTATTTAGCGGATTTAACCCATTATGCAGTTCCATTTTCTGCTGATAAGATTGAAATGATTGGACAAGAATTAGGGATTTCTCCTGAGTTTTATCATTTGCTTAAGAAGTATTCTTTATTTTGGAATGCTAAATCAAGAGTTAATGCATTTAAAGATTTGAATGTTTCTTTTACTGAATTAAATATTAAACAAGCTATTTTAGCAGTTTTATCTAATCAGAAAACTTTAAATTTTGATTATATTGTTCGAGAAGTGATTATCAATAATTTTAATGAAGAAAATGAAATTATAAAAAACTTTGAAAAATATAATATCTTAGAAGATTTCTGGGAGTTAATTTCAAGGAAATTTAAATACTCAGAAGACAATCCATCTGTGAAAAGACTTGTTAGGTTCTTAATTTTAAATTATACTGCAAACTTATATCAAGGACCAACTCCAAAATCATGGGATGAATATTTAGTTTCTGATAAAAACAATGCTTCCATATTTATTAGTGAATTTATGAATAATGCAAATTATTCTGAATATTATGATAGAATAGCTAGAGAATTAGAACCAAAACTTAATATTACAAGCTTAAGTAAAACAAACATTGATCCTTATATAAATTGCGATTCATTTGAAAGATTCGATGAAAATATAATTAATCATTTTACTGAATTATTATTTGAAACTAAAGTGGACTTAGGTGCTGAATTTAAAGAGATTTTAGAAAACAGGAAGAAAACTCATTTTTATCTAAAATATGAGGATAATTATGAAGTTTTAAAATATGCAAATTTATTTATTTCTTTAATTAACGAGTTTATGCGAAGTGAACTTCCAGAAAAACCTGAAGAAATTATTAAAGAATATTCTGAAAAATGGGTTTACTTAGATTCATATTATAGGAAATTCTATTATTTCTATGATAAATTAGATGATACTGAGTATCTTGAAGATTTAAGGCAATTAGTTGAAAATTTATATGTAAACCGTTTTTTAAGTGTAATTAATCCTAAATTCACTAAAAAATTAGCTGAAAAACCAATTTCTGAGTTAGACATTCCAAAACAATGGAAGTTCTTCAAACAACATATTCCAACTTCAGTTAGGAAACATAAAACTGCAGTTATTATTTCAGATGCATTTAGATATGGCTGTGCAGTTGAATTATTCGCAGAACTTGAAAAAGATCCAACAAGAACTCCGGAGATTAAACCAATGTTATCTACTATTCCATCATATACTGCATTAGGTATGGCATCACTTTTACCTAATAAAGAAATTGTTTATGAAGGTGATACAATATTAGTTGATGGAATGAATTGCAGGTCAACTGATGAGAGGAATAATATTTTAAGTTCAAATGTTAATGAAGTAATTGCCATATCTTACGAAGATGTGGATAAATTAAAATCTAAGGAATTTAAAGAATTAACAAAAGGATTAAACTTAATTTATATTTACCACAATAAAATTGATGCTAGAGGAGACCATGCTCCTTCTGAAAATGAAGTGTTTAATGCTGCTCAAGAAACAATTGAAGATTTAGAAGTATTAATTAAAAGATTAAGAGATCAAGGTAGTTTTGCTAAAATCTTTATTACAGCAGACCATGGATTTATTTATAAACGTGACAAATTAAAAGAGCATGATAAAGTTAATTTAGATAAATTCCCAGAAAAAAAACATAAACGTTTTATTTTATCTGAAAAACCTTTAAAAATAGATGGTGCAGTTTCCTTATCTATGGAATATCTAAACATGGATAAGTATGTTAATGTTCCGATAGGTGCAGATGTATTTAAAGCACAAGGTGCTGGACTTAATTTTGTTCATGGTGGAGCTAGTTTAGAAGAATGTATTGTTCCATTGCTAGAAGTTAAAGCAGGAAAAGGTGCTAAAAACCAAAGGACTGTAGAACTTCAATTAATTTCAACTAAAAATACTATTACAAATTATGATGTAATGTTAACATTTTTCCAAAAAGAAAATGTTTCACAAGATGTTTTACCATTGGAAGCTTCAGTTTACTTCATTGATGAGGAAAATAATAAAATATCTGGTGAACAAATAATCTTTGCTGATAAAAACTCTGATTCAGCAGAAGATAGGGAATTTAAAGAAAAATTCAGATTGTTACAAAAACAATATGATAAATCTAAAAATTATTATTTAATTATTAGAGATTTAAAAGAGGATGTTGAAGTTGATAGAATTCCATTTACAATAGATATGGCTTTTCAAGATGGATTTGATTTTTTTTAGGAGTGATATTCAATGACTGAAGAATATGATTTACAAGATGATTTGAATACAAAGTTAAAACATTACTTTGAGGGTAAAATTGTAAGAAAAGATTTGACAAAAAGAGTTAAAGAAGGTGCTAATGTACCGGTTTATGTTTTAGAATATTTATTGGGTAAATATTGTTCTCAGGATGATGCATTAGTTGAACAAGGGGTGCAAACTGTTAAAAATATTCTTGCAAATAATTATGTAAGACCTGATGAGGCACAAAAGATTTTATCTAAATTAAAGGAATTAGGTTCTTATTCAATCATTGATGTTGTAACTGTGAAATTAGATTATAAAACAGACACATATTATGCGTCATTTTCTAATTTAGGTCTTAATGATATTTCAATTAATCCAGAGTTCCCACAAAGATATGAAAGACTTTTGGGAGGAAATCTTTGGTGCATGGTAAATTTAGAATACGATTTTGATGAAGCGGATTTTAGATCACAAACTATTAAAATTAGGAATTTACAACCAATACAATTACCTAATATTGATTTAGATGACATATTATCAAATAGAAAAAATTTCACTAAAGAAGAATGGATTGATATTCTTTTAAGGTCTTGTGGTATGGAACCAACACAATTTGATAAGCGGGTTAAATGGTTATTAATAGCTAGATTAATTCCTTTAGTTGAAAATAACTTTAACTTATGTGAATTAGGTCCTAGAGGAACTGGTAAATCACATATTTATAAAGAAATCTCACCAAACTCCATATTAGTTTCTGGAGGTCAGACAACTGTAGCAAACTTGTTTTACAATATGCGTGATAAACAAATAGGTCTTGTTGGAATGTGGGACTGTGTTGCTTTTGACGAAGTGGCAGGAATTAAATTCAAAGACCAAGATGGAATAGCTATTATGAAAGATTTTATGGCATCAGGTTCGTTTTCACGTGGTAAAGAAGAAAAGAATGCAAATGCATCTATGGTGTTTGTTGGAAATATTAATCAGAGTGTTGAATCATTATTAAAGACTTCTAGTTTATTTGATCCATTTCCTTCAGAGATGGGTACTGATACAGCTTTCTTTGATAGGATGCATTGTTATATTCCAGGTTGGGAAATACCTAAATATAGGCCTGAGTTTTTTACAGATGATTTTGGATTTATTACAGACTATTTGTCTGAATTTTTCCGTGAAATGAGAAAACGTTCATTTACTGATGCATATCAAGAATATTTCAGATTAGGTCGTGATTTAAACCAAAGAGATACAATTGCTGTAAATCGTATGGTATCTGGACTTGTTAAATTAGTATATCCTGATGGTAACTTTGATAAAGAAGATATTCGTGAAATATTAACATTTGCACTTGAATCTAGGAGAAGAGTTAAAGAACAACTTAAAAAAATTGGTGGAATGGAATTTTATGATGTAAACTTCTCATATATTGATTTAGAAGAAAATAGAGATTGTCCGGTAGGTGTTGAAGAACAAGCCAGCAGCACTTTGATTCCAGAAGGTGACTTAAAACCAGGACATTTGTATTCTGTTGGACCATCTGAAAATGGAAAACTTGGTGTTTATAAATTTGAAACAGAAATGATGAAAGGTAGTGGTAAATTTACACCAAATGGAATAGGTTCTAAAAAAGATGTAAATGAAGCAGTTAAAATAGCTTATCAATATTTCAAGTCAAATACAGGTTCAATTAGTGGACAGATTTCATACAAGGATAAAGATTATGTAATGCAGGTTAAAGATTTACATGGGGTTGGCATGACAAGATATTTAACTTTAGCTACTTTTATAGCATTATGCAGTGTTGCAACAAATCGTAAAGTTTTACCTTCACTAGCTATATTGGGTAACTTCTCTTTAGGTGGGACTATTGATAAAATACAAAATTTAGCAGATACATTACAAGTTTGTTTAGATAATGGTGCTAAAAAATTATTAATTCCAATGAGTTCTTATGTAGATATTGGATTAGTGCCTTCAGATTTGCTTGTTAAATTTACATTGATTCCATATAATACGCCTGAAGAAGCTGTAATGAAGGCATTTGGAATTGAATAAGTGTATTATGATTTAAAATCAGATATTTTTGCAATTATTATCAAATCATTTATAAAAATATTTATAATATCATAAACACAATTTATTATTATCATCTGTGTTTATTGTTATTTACAATAAAATTGTGTAATTTATTATTCATGGAAAAACAAAAACAAAGTTATAATTCTGTTGAATATTTAAAAAAATTAGATGATTAACGATTCTGCCAGGTAAAAAAATGTCAAACATCAATCTTTATTCAAAAATATGTGAATATCATATAACTAATAATGGAAAGTTTACTCAGAAATTTAATGATGAATTATCTAAGCATAACTTAAAAAAGCACGAAGGATGGTTGATTATTAAAGAATTATTATATGAAGTTTCAATAAATGAATTAATTAATGAAAATGATATTTTCAATAGAAAAAAAGAGTTAATTAATTTATTAGAAAATATTTATAAATGTGAAAACGGATTATATGATTGGCAAAATGAGTGTTTATTTAAGTTTCAAGAAGATTTTACAAGTATTTTTAATAATAAAAGTTTTTCAGAAGAAAATAAAATCATTTCTAATTATATTAATAAAATTTTTTTAAAAATTTTTATTTCAAATAATAACCAAGAAATTTATTATTTACATAACTATTTGCCTAAAAACTGTTATAATAAGTTGCCCCCTATCTGGCTGGAAGATGATTTAATAATTGATTATAAAGAACTTTCTGATAAAGTATTAATTTATAAAAATGATACAAATCCAGAAGTTAATAATATTTTTACAAATGAATTAATGGAAGCTATTGTTATATTATCAGATAGTGTGTTTAAAAATCTTGATAAAATTGTCTTGATTTCTGTGCCTTCTTCTAAAGTTAATGTTACTCCACAAACTAAAAAATCAGTTGAAATGATTGAAAATGATTTTAAGAAAGGCCTATTTGAGTTTTCTTCTAAAAAACTTCTTGATTTAAAGTATAATAATATCCTTAAGAGAACTAAAAATATAGTTTCACAAAAGGATTGTGGCGCTTATTATAGAAATGTTAAAAATAGGCATTTAAAAACAATGTCTTGTAGCTATGATCTTCCTAATTCTACAGGTTTTATTATATTAGATGATATAGTTACTAGTGGAACTACTATGGACTCATGTAAAGAAATTTTAATTAATCACGGAGCAAAGGAGAAAAATATAATATGTCTTGCAATTGCAAAAACAATTGATTGTAGACATTTAAAATATCATAATGGAAAAGTTGTTTTATGTGAAGATATTTAAGAGGGATGACATGATTAAATATAAAGAATTACTCTTTTTAAATAAAATAAATCGAGTTGGGAAAGTAACAATATATACAAAGTACTGGGATATGTTAATTAATTCTAAGGACATGGATGATTTATTTAATAAGCTTCATAAGAGTAATAAAATTAGTGAAGATAAATTAATTAAAGCAAAAAATGAAGCTGAAAAGATATATGATTCTGTAGTAAATGATTCTGAAATAAATGTTATTACAGTTTTTGATAAAGAATATCCTAAAAAATTATTTGACATGGAAAATCAAAAACCTCTTTATCTATATGTAAAAGGCAATATAGAATCTTTGTCTAAATCTAATATTGCAATTATTGGAACAAGAAAACCATCAAATAATACTGAAATTTTTGAAAAAAAATTAGTTAAAAGAATTTTAGATGTTTCTAAAAGGGTGGTTGTTAGTGGTTTGGCATTAGGTTGTGATAAAATAGCTCATGAAACTACAGTTAATGAAAATAAAATCACAATTGCTTTTTTACCATGTGGATTAAATGTTATAAGTCCCAGTAGTAATAAAAAATTAGCAAAATCAATTATTGAACAGGGTGGATGTTTAGTTTCCGAGTATGAACCTGATAAAAAGGTATTTAAAAGAAGCTATGTTGAAAGAGATAAGATTGTAGCTGCATTTTCAGATATAGTTTTTGTTCTACAGTGTGGAGAAAAAAGCGGAACAATGCATACTGTTAATGCTACTATCGATTTTAAAAAAGTAAATCATAGAGATTTATATGTTTATCTTCCAGAAGACATGTCTGATGGAGATTATAGTGGAAATATTTCTATATTGAAAAGTAATAATGGAACAAAAGTGTCTGATATTGATGAATTTTGCGAAGAAATTGTTATTTTAGAAAAAGACAATAATTTAAATAAAAATGCTGATTATCAAAGTAAATTAATTTAAATGTTTGATTAATTCAAGTTTGAAAGTTATATTATTATTCCTCCACATAATTATGAATATTTTTTTAGGTTTGTTAATATAATTGAATTCATAAACAAAAAAAGGAATTTGAATTTAAAAAAATCTTTAAAATTTTATAATCCTAATAAAAACAATTATATACTATTTTAAACACATTATAATATATGGCTGAAGAAAGTTAGTAAAAGCAGTTATACTACTAACTGAAGATAAACCTAAAAAAGGCTCTTAAAATTGGTAATAAAGTTTTAGCTAAAAATCCGATGGTCTTACAAATCTTAACAAGACTGACTGAACCTTCTTAACAGCACACTAAACTATTATACAGATAAAAAAGAGCTAATATATATTAAAAATGATATTTAAAGTAGGTGGCAGGTTTTTTATGGAAAAAAGAAGAAACACCATTTATGGATATGATGAAAAAGACAACACAGAAAATAATGAAAATTTATTAAAACTTAAAAATTTAAAAGAAAGCTGTCAAAGTAATGTTTTAAAAGATTTTATTGATGATTATTTAATAAGTGGTTTCAAAAATGAATTTATTGATGTGGACATGATTATTAAAGAAATAGATAATCATTCTAAAAATCAAGATTTAATAAAAATTATATATATTGTTCATTTAATCTTTGAACAAATGAATGTAAATTCTAATGAGTTTCCAATTGATGAATTATGTGATTATAAATATGAAAGTGTCAATGATGAATTATTTATTAAATTTTTAACTCGTGAATCTGAAAATCAGTTTTCTAAAATGTATGAAATTGTTTTATTTAATAATCATAAAGATGAAAAAATTGGAGAAAAAATAATCAAATCTTTTGAAAATAAAGGTTCCATAATGGTTATGAATATACTTAGTTTATTAAATATGCAAATAATTGGAAAAAAACAACAAAAAGAAAATAAAGAGGAGAAATTTGATACTGTAGGTGCGTTATATTCTTCTGATGCATTTATGGATTCTTATGACTGGACAAAACGTGATTGGGGTTAAAATAGTTTTTATTATTAAAAGTTTCTAAATAGGACGAATATTTCTAAAAACAATTTAATATAAAAAAATCTGTTATACTATTAATAAAAACAATTATGTGCTATTTTACACGCATTATTTTATATGTCGAAAAAAAGAAGAAATTATTTAAAAAGGTCATAAAATGAACAGAGATCAGAGAGATAGAATAGAAGGTAACTGCTGCTGGGCATGTGGTGCATATTTAAATGACGGCAGAGACAGATATTGTCCTGTTTGCGGATGTCCCAATGACAATTATGTGCCTCCGTTAAGGAATGTCAAACCTCCCAAATCCAAAGAACAGGAAGATAAGGAATGGAACAGATGCTGTATGCTGATGTTTGTTGTTTTTCTGATTTTATGTATTTTAGGTAAAGCTATGCAATAAGGAGTTTTTAAAATGAATTCAATTCAAAAAGCGTTTATGTCAAACTGTTGTGAAAGGTGTGGAAGAACTCTGGATTTCAGCAAGGATAAGTATTGTCCTTACTGCGGCCATCCCAATTTTAATTATCATCCTGCCACGGAGGTTTCACACAGCTCTTCTAAAACAACAAAACGCAAAAAAGAGGATAATACTTCTACCTGCTGTATTCTGATTGCAGTTTTTTTCATAATTGCATATATCTACAGCTTTTTTGTTTCTGGTTAGGTGATACTATGAAAAGAGAAATTGATTTTGAAATACTTGCCGAAAAGATAAATGATTCAGACTTGTATGAATTTGTCGCATTCAGTAATGATGTTCCTGTAAGAGCAGTTAACAGGGATTTGGATTCCATTAAAGAGGCCCTAAACAGTCATGATAAAATATTTTTAGAAATCGGATTTTACGGATATGATGATGAGTATTGTGATGAACCTTATTTCATGTTTGATGCCGATGAATCCATAGATGATTTAAAAGATGATTACTATGACAAATATAAATTCATGGTTGGAGGATATGGAATTTATCTTGACAAGGATTTGAATGTGGAATATGGGTATTATACAACAGAAGCTCCTGCATGCGGTCATGGTGCAGGCTATACTGAATTTTATGATTTTAAAGATGCCAGAGATGATGATATTATTAAAGAAAAAATATATTCCCTTTTGGACAGCAGCGGTATCTGGAAGTAATATTTTTAAGCTTTAGAGAATTTCCTAATTAACCGTCCCATTTTTTTAACTAACTTTTTGTATACATTATAGCAACATTTATATATCAACTCCAACAGAATAATATTTACTTGTGTTTATCTTGATTAAAAGATATACAAACTAGGTGAAAATTATGAAGAATTTTGAATTTTTAAAAGATTTTGACAGTGACATGTATACTCTTCTTAGTGAATTTGAAAGGGAAGCCGTAAAAAATCCAAAAATAACAGAATCATATGTTACTCCTTTTTTGGAAAAGGTGGTAAATGATATACTCCAAAGAAACAATAATGCAATTGATGATCCATATGTTGGATTTTCTAAAAGAGTCGATAAATTATATGAATTAAAAATTATTGACTATAAGTTTAAATGTATGTTGCTTGAAGCATATCAGATGAGAAATGCAATCACCCACAAGTCAATTGAAGATTTTCTGAAATCCGACAATAAAATACCCTTCCAGCTCCACAGAAGCCTTTTTGACATTGCATGGAAATACTTCCAGCTGTGCAATGAAAATTACTATTATCCGGGAAAACCCGAATACACACCGATTTACAATCTTAACTCAAAAACAATAAAACCCACACCAGAACCATCAGATAACAGAAATTTCAGCCGCTGCATAATATGCGGCAGAACCAATGATTCCAAAAACTCCAATTTTTGCATAAGCTGCAACAATGAACTTGAATATCAAAATGAAATCATCAATCTGAAAAACAATTTAAACATCAGTCATTTTACTAAAGAGGAAGTTAACCAGATCCATTCCAGCATGTATACCAGTCAGCTGCTCATTGAGCTTACAACAAAAAAGCTTCTTAAAAAAACAAACAGACACTACAGTCTAAATGAAGCAGAATATGAAAAGCTTATTGAATTTACATATGAGTGCTATGATATGGAAAAGACTTTAACTGAATTTCTAAATGGCAAATACACATCAAAACAGATTAAACAGTCAAAATATTATAAATGCGGTCAAAAAGGCATCCACCCCTTTGTGGAGTTTTATAAAATTGTTGAAAATCAGATATTCGAGGATTTCCTAAACCAGATTGCAATGAAAATCCCTATTGATGAAATTCTTGAAAATACACAGATAAATAAATCCCAGATAAACAACTGGTATGACAAAAACAAGGACAGTTTCATAAAAGGAGAGCACAACTCAGAATTCATAACATATAATAAGCTTCTGATGGAGCAGTACTTAACCTTAAAAAGAAAACAGTACCTGAATGATGATATTAAAGCTGAACTGCAGATAAATGATGAAATTATCAGCTTCTGGACGGATTCATTTGATATGGAATCAGCACTCTTTAAAAATAGTCTTAATGAAATCAGAATGAACATCTTTTTAAACAACCTGAAGGAAGGCAAATCAAAAGAAGAAGCACTTGAAATAGCTGAAATCACTGATTTTGAAGAACTGCTTAAAGATAAGGATTTTGAAAACAAATATAAAACAGAATACTATGAAAATCGTGTAGACAAGCTTATAAAATCTCTAAAAACAATGAGTTTTGATAAAGCTCTTAAAAGATCAGGCATATCTGAAGACGACTATAACAGATGGTATGCCACAGGCAAAAAGCAGTGCCTGCTTAAAAAGGATGAGGATGAATTCTGTCTGAACTTTTACATCAATGTAACCCGTGTACTGATGGACAGGTATCTGAAGCTGAGAAGTGAAGGCAAAACAAAAACTGAAGCCTGCAAAAAAATAAACACTGACTTAAATGAAGTTAAAAGATGGTGCAACTGGAATGAAAGCGGCTTATTTATAGATTTCAAAGAAAACAACAAGAAAATTACCGCTAAATTAATAATTGATGCAATTAAAGATGAAAAATCCAAAGACAAAATAGCTGAAAACACAGATATAACAGTCAATGAATTAAATAAAATCATTGATTTAGGATCACAAAACGATAGAATCTACAGAGAAGTATATGAAGAATATGAATCAGTTTATCTTTCAAAACACCTGGAAGTTTTTTTAAAGGAAATTAAAAATAAAAACTTGAAAAAAGCACTTAAAACCTCAGGAATTGAAAAATCAGAACTGGACAGTGCATATAATTCAGGCAAAAACGGAGATGAACGCTTCACTAAATTTTACAATGACTACCTGAATTTTAAAATAAGCTGTTATATCACACAGATTATCAGGGGAAAAACCATCAGTAAAGCTTTAAAAAATTCCAACTTAACAGATGTGGAACTTAAAGACAATCTGGAAGAAATTGACAGTAAAATCCTGGATAAACAGATGAGCATTGTTATCGGTGAGATTACAAGAAACAGAACTACAAAGCAGGCAGCTAAAAAAGCCAATGTTAAAATTGATGAAGTTTACAGATGGTATCTTGAAGGCAAAAAAGGAAATGAGAAATTTGAGGACTTTGCAGATGATTATCATGAATTTTATGTTGAAGCAGGCTGTGAAATTTTCCAAAATTTCTTAAGCAAAGGAAAAACACCTGAACAGATTATGAAAATCATGAATGAAGACATAACCAAAGAAGATTATGAATTCTGGATTAAAAACAATCTGATAACTGATAAAAATGTTGAAGCTAAACTCTACACAGAAGATGAAATTAAAGAAAAAATCAAAAATGGCGGCTTCAGACAAAAAAAGGAGAAATCTCTTTCAGGTTTAAGTATCATCAGTTGTTAATATTATGGAGAGTGTCTAATTAGAAAATTCCATCATAAATACTGTTCAATTTTCTTTCCAGATAAAAATAATATATTAGAATATTCCTGCGGTTATGCAGATTACTTGGATAATAGTTATAAATACAATATTAAAAAAGAAAAATCTGAAAAGTCAGCTGATATAGCAGTTAATAAAAAAGTATTGTTTTGTTATTATCCGAAAGATGTTCATTTAAAATTTCATGACTGGAGACAGGAGGGACGGGGTTAAAAAGTGTTGTAAGTTTATTAAAATAGAGGTTTTGTTTTTCCTCTATTTTAGTTTTTCTATTGTTTTGTAGTCTAGTTTTGTTATTTTTGCAATTTCTTTAATTGGATAGTTTTCTTTTTGCATGTTTTTTGCTATTTCTAGTTTTCCTTCTTCTAACCATTTCTGTTCATGTGATGTTACATAGTCATGCAGTATTGTTATTTCCATTTTTATCACATCTATTACTTTATTTTTCAAAATCCTGATTGTCAATGAATTTATCTGCAAGTACTATTAGCATACCAAGTACTGAATCTTTTAATTCATCATCAATATCAGTTATTTTTCTAGCAATTTCCAGAGTTTTTACAACTTGCACTCCAGGTTCGTGTTCAGTTTGCATTAACGGCAATATTCCTAATGTAAGAAACTCATTGTAGGTTAGTTTTATGTTATTTTTAATTTTATATGTTATATTACTTAATAATTTGTCTCCGTCATAGTCTTTAAAGGATATTACTTCAGGTCTGAAAAACTGTCCAGGTGAGTATTCCAGAAATATATTGTTTTTATCAATTTCAGGAGTTATTACAAGATTTATCTTTACCTTTAATTGGTAATCATATCCAATTCTAGCTACATATAAGAATATTCTTCTCAGGATGTTTGCAATATTGGTTTTGGTTGATAAAAACTCGTAAATAATTATTTTGTCCTTTTCTTTTATGCCGTAATCTATTCTAAGAACTTTCGGTTTTAGGTTTATTAGTTCAACATTTATTTCATCAGAAACCTCGGCATTTGTAATTTTTGCAATATACTTTGCGGTATTCTCCTTTAGAAATTTCAGTGTTAAATCTTCATGGTGGTATCCACGATATATCTTATTTTCTTTCATACTAATTAATTAGTCTTTAATATTTATATAACCATCAGTTTTTTATTAAAACAATAATTAAAGCATAAATCATTAGTTTTAAATGAAATAAATAGTTTATAATCAGGGAAACTTTTTTATAAAAATGTATTAATTACTTTATTTAAACTTTTAATTAACTGAAATATGTGAGGTGTTTGGATTGAGCACTGAATATATTAAAAAAGGAATTATATTTGTCAATCAGAAGGAATATGATAATGCACTTGAATGTTTTAATAAAGAGCTGGAAGCTGATTCAAAAAACAGCATTGTTTTAGGTCTTAAAGCACTGGCTTTAATGGATTTAAACAGATTGGATGAAGCCTTGTTATGTATTTCCAGCTCATTGGAGATTGATTCATCAAATTATGAGGCATGGTCAACTAAAGGGGAAATCTTCAGAAGGCTGAATAAAAACAGGGAAGCTCTGCACTGCTTTGATTTGTCTTTGCAGATTAATCCGAAACAGTCTAAAACATGGACAAAAAGAGGTTTTTTATTAATTAACAGATATGGTCAGTTTATAGAAGCAATAAACTCATTTAATAAAGCACTGGAATTGAATCCTAAAGATAAAAATGCATTATATTTTAAGGCAGAATCTTATTTCGCACTTAAAAACTATAAAAAAGCTTTAACGGCATGTGATGATTATTTAAAAATCACTTCAGTTAATGTTTTTGATTCAAATGTTTATTCACTTAAAACAAAGATTTTAATGATTTCAGATAACTTTGAAGAAGCATTAGTTGTTATTGATGAAGGTTTGAAGATTAATCCTGATGATGATTCCATTTATGCAACAAAAGCTATGATTTTATTGAGGGCTCATAAATATGATGAAGGTATAAAATGTGTTAATAAAGCTTTAGAGTTAAATCCGAATAATATTATTGCATTAAAATTGAGAAATAATGTTTTAAAAGGTAAATTTGGATGAAATGTTAAAATAGTCAATTCCATTAAACTTTAAAAAATTCTTAATAGCTAAAAAAAACATATTTGATATTGTAGGTGTATTTAAATGTCTGAAGATCATGATGAAAAAGAACACAAACACTGTCCTTTCTGCGGACACCATATAGATGAAGAGGATATGATTTGCCCTCACTGCGGGTTATTCATCCCTTAACAGTAAGAAGTTACTTAATATAGTTATATTGATGATATATTTTTTTTAAAAGTATTACAGCATCGAAAAATTAGATTATTTCAGTGATTGGGTAAATATGATTTTTTTAAAATTGATTATGCAATGTTATTGAAGATATATATGTATTGTTTTATAAATCTATTATTATCTGATATTAGGTTGTTATTATGAAGAAAGAAACTGTTTTTAATATAACTCATTATCAATTAAACCATTTAATTACAAATATTGACACTGGTGAAATTGCTCTTCCTGATTTGCAACGTCCATTTTTATGGGATAATGGTAAAGTGAGAGATTTATTTGATTCTCTTTACAAAGGTTTGCCAATTGGTATGTTAATTTTATGGAAGATTAATGAAAATAACAATGAATTTAAGCCAATCGGTTTAAATAAAAAAACAACTCCTTCAAAATTAATTATTGATGGTCAACAGAGATTAACTGCTTTATATGCTGTAATTACGGGTTCTGAAATTATAGATAAAGACTATAAACATAAACAAATTAAAATTGCATATAATCCATTTGAAGAAGTTTTTGAAGTTCAGAATGTAAGTATTGAAAATGATCCGTTATGGATTAGCAATATTACTGATATTTTCAAAGGAAATCTTTTTTCTTTTGTAAATGGCTTTATTGATAATTTAAAAGAAAAACGTCCGGATTTTGAATTTGATGAGGGAAAAGTTCAAGATAATATTAGTTCACTTAAAACATTAGAAACATCTTACCAAATAAGTGCAATTGAGCTTGCATCTAGTTTGGATCCTGAAGAAGTTTCAGAAATATTTGTAAGAATTAACAGTGCTGGAAAAGCTTTAAATCAATCTGATTTTATTTTTACATTAATGTCATTATACTGGCCTGAAGGAAAAGATGAATTTGAAAACTTCTCATATGAAGCTAAAAAACCTGCTGAAATTGGAAATTCATCATTTAATGTTATTAATGAACAGCCTACTAATGAAAATCTACTTAGATCAACAATAAGCTATTCTTTTTTAAGAGGTAGATTGCGTTATGCTTATTTAATTTTAAAAGGAAGGAATCTGGAAAATAAGATTACAACTGAAGATGAAAGAGTTAAAAATTTTAATATTTTAAAAGAGGGTGCAGGTAAAGTTTTAGATTTAGTTAATTGGCATCAATTTATAAGTATTATACAGGCTACAGGATTTGTCAATGAAAAAATGATTGGTTCAAAAAACGCATTATATCAAACTTATGCACTTTATTTATTAGGTCTCAAGTATGGACTTAAGCATAATGAACTTAAATCAACAATAGCCAGATGGTTTGTATTTGGAATTTTAACTCGCAGATATACAAGTTCTCCAGAATCAATTATTGAACTTGAATTAAGTAATTTTAGAGAACAGGATAATATAATTGAATATCTTGAAGGTATAATGGCTTCAGAATTGACAAATGACTTTTGGGAAGCAACATTACCTCAAAGACTTAAATCTTCACGTTCAAATCCTGCTGAATCAACTTATATTGCAAGTAAAATATTTGAAGATAATAATGTCTTGTTTTCAGAGATTAAACTAAAGGATTATTTATCTCCTTTAATAAATAGTCCTAAAAAACAAGTTGAAAAACATCACATATTTCCTAAGAATTATTTAAAAAAAGATATGAAATTAAAACAGGTTGATTTCAATCAAATAGCTAATATGATATATATTGATTATCATATAAACATTAGAATAAGTGATATGCCTCCACATGAATATTGGGGAATTGTTTTAGATGAATGCAGTGAATCTACTCGTGATTTTGTAAGTAATAACTATACTGCTGCTTATGATTTGCCGCAGGAGTTTTGGAATATGGATTATTTCGATTTTTTAAATCAACGCAGAAAATTAATGGCTAACAGTATTAAACGTTATTATGAAAAATTATAATTTCAAAAAAAGGGAATTTTATAGTGTATGATTTTGGAGTTAAATAAACTTTCAATGGGGAATTATATTTCTTAATGAAAATTACTTGTAAAAAGAAGGAGTAACGATAAAATGATTAAAAAAGTATATTTGATATTAACTATTTCAATAATAGTAGCTGTTTGTATAGTAATTTATGGATTTAGTATTGGATTAAGTAATGCTGATGAAAATGAAGTAAATATTACTATAAACAATACTGCAAATGTTAATGAAAGTGCCAATACTAAAATTAATAATGAAGCAGAAAGTGCTGTTAATGTTCCAGTTAATAATAAAGAACATACATCATCAAAACAAGAAGAAGATGATCCATTTAGCGGTTATAGTGAAGATATTCAAGCACAAGCTCATCATTATAAAAGTACACACAATCATTATTCAGATGATGATAATGTTGTAGCTCATGAATATTTAAGTGATGGGAATGCAAGAATTTATTTTGGTGACGGCAGAAGTGAAGTTGTTCCAGCTGGATGAGTTATAATGAATTATGAAATGATAATAAATATAATTCATAAGTGTAAATAATTCTTAAGATTATTTCCTTTAAAATCAGCTACTGTTTTGTTAAAGATATGAATTACTAAAGTGCATGTATTAAGTTAGTTAATAGTTTTTCCTAAAATCAATTAAACAACTTTATTATCATCTTTGTATAAATTAATCATTAATTAATAATTTTTACCTGTTTTTGTAAAATTTAGGTGAGGTTAGCTAATGGTTCAATGTCGTGAATGTAATAGTGAAGTTTCAGATAAGGCAAAGTTCTGTCCTAAATGCAGAACTCCCTTAAAAAATAATGAAGATACTCCTAAAAGCCCTAAAATAGCTAGTGATAAGAAAGGTGGATTTAATCCTATTTTAATTGTTGCTATAATAGCTATTGTAGCTATTGTTGCATTAGGTGCCGGTCTGCTTTTAGGTGGCAGCGGAGATGAATCAGCACCTGTTGTAAATAATACTGCTGAGACTAAGGATGTTGCTGAAGATGTAAATCCTGCTCCTGCTAGTTCAAATGTTACTTATGTCTGTTCTCAAAAGTCTGATAAGTTTCATTTGCCTGACTGTGAGTGGGCTCAAAAGATAAGTCCGAAAAATAAAATTACTTATAATTCCAGAGATGCAGCTATATCTGATGGAAGGATTCCATGTCAGGTTTGTAATCCTTAAAGTTTATTACCTAAGATAAACATAACTTAAATACAACGAGGTCTTTAAAATGAATTGTCCTAATTGTGGAGCTGAAGTATTATCAGATAATGAGAAATTTTGCAGAAAATGTGGTTTTAAATTAGCAGATCAGGAAGTTAAAAAAGCTACTTTAGTTTTAGATACAACTTCAAAAGTAAAGTGTCGCAGCTGTAACAATCTGATAGACAGCAATTTAAGAATTTGCCCATATTGCGGATCTAATCCGAATTCTTCATCAACTTACACTTCTTCATCAGCTTCACAAACAAGCAGTACTCGCTCAAGTGACAGTGACTGTTGGGGCTGCTGTGGTTTAATTGTAGTTATTGTATTTATATTATACATTATAGGATTGATATTTTGATTTATGAGTGTATGATGAATATCTGCAAATATCTGTGCCATCAGAAACCTGAAAGATCATTTTTCTATAAGGAAAGGCAGTTTCCAGTTTGCAGCAGATGTACCGGAATTGTTATAGGTGCAGTTATTGGGTTTGTTTTAGCTATTTTAACCCAACCTAATTTAATTTTTGTTTTAGGATTTGTTCCTTTAATTGTTGACGGAACTACACAATATTATGGTTTAAGAACCAGCAATAATACTTTAAGATTTATTACAGGTTTATTGTGTGGCTTTTCAATTCCTTTTGTTGTTTTTAAAACAGAATCAGTTATACTCAATTATTTCTAAATTTTCAGGATTGTCATCTATAAGCTCTTCAATGAATTTCGAAGGGTTATTTTTATCACTTATCAAATAAACATTATTTCTGGAACGTGTAAGGCCAACATAGAATAGTCTTCGTTCTTCTGAATATTTATAATCATAATTTTTAGTGTTTACATAACTTAAAACACTGTGTGTTTTTAATTTTGATGGAAAACCTAAATAATCATCAATCATGTTGATTATAATTACATTATCTGCTTCCAGACCTTTAGCTGAATGCAGGGTTCTGTAGTAAACATTATTCATTGATTTGTCTGTTTTGTCTAAAATTCGTAAGAATTTATCTTTTTTCAGATTGCCTTTTTTAACTAAATTCCTGTGTTTTATAAACTGGTTGATGTTGTTGTTTGTTCTGCCTAAAATTAATACATCTTCGGATTTTTCAGACAGGTCTTTTATAAGATTATAAATCATTTCTCTTTTTTCTATAGGATTTTTTTGAGGATAAATTATTTTAACTGGTTTTTTCAGATTTTTAGGAGACTTAAGAGATTTCTTAATTTGTTTAGGGTTTTTCATAATGAAGCTGCCGGCTATGTCAATTAGCTCCTGAGGGTTCCTGTATGTTTTTTCAATGAATATTCTTTGGGGATTTTCAAAATACTCTTCAAAATCTGAGAAAAATTCAATGTTTGTTCCTCTAAATCCGTATATTGACTGCCAGTCATCTCCTACAACTGTCAGGTGTGCATCTGTTTTGTCCTGAAGGTTTTTAATCAGATTATAATTGGTATATGTAGTGTCCTGATATTCATCAACCAGTATGTATCTGTAATGTTTTTTCAATCCGTATTTTTTAATTAGCTTACTAGATTCATTTATCATGTCATTAAAATCAATCTGTCTGTGCATATCCAGGTATTCCTGATAGTAAATGTAGAATTCTTCAGCGATTTTTAGGAAGATGTCATGGTCCTTATCATCATTATTGCTTCTGAAATAGCTGAAATGATTTTTTGTAAAATTGTTGCCCTTAAATAAATTTATAAAATCTGCAAGCAAGGATTTAAATGTCACTTTTGTAAATGCTTCTTTCACTTCATTCAGCAACTCTTTTCTGTTGTTTCTTCTAACAATATAACTGTCAATACCTAAAAAATAGGAATCGCAAAATTCAAGTATGTCTTTTAAGGTATCTGTGCTGGCATTATCAATATAATCATTTATTATAGCTAATATTTCATTATTTTCAATAACTGACACTTTATGATGCTGTTTAATGATTGATCTTCCTAAACTGTGAAATGTCCTTACTTCAACATTTTCAGGAAGTTTTTCTTTTAAATCCCTGACAGAAGTATTTGAAAATGACAGACATAAAATATTTTCTGCTTTAACATGCTTTTTAGCTATTAAATATTTTATTTTAGCAATTAAAGTAAATGTTTTTCCGGTTCCTGCTCCTGCAATGATTTGAACATTTTTGGAATCTAAAACACAGGCTATTTTCTGTTGCATATCTAAAGGTTTGCTGTTTACTGTCTTAAAAAAATCTTCATTAGCCAGCAGTTCTTCTTTAGTTTTATCATCTAAATCATTTATGCTGCTATAGTCTTTTTTTAAGTATTTTCCATTTTTGTCAGGTATTTTTTTAGCTTCTAATTTAATATCTTGGGCGAATGTTTCAATAATGGGCTTTTTATTTGTTTTTGCTTTGTTTTTTGGTGGTACTGCTTTTTTAACTTCATTATTTTCGGCAATTTTCCTACATCCGCACATTGGGCATTTATTTCCATTTAATATCATTGATCCGCATTCACTACAAAAATCCATAATATATATTTTTTATTAACATTTAAAAATAGCTTTCCTAAGAGTGTTTGAAAAGTATTTCTGTTTTATACATATTTTAAATACTAGTTTAATTAAAAATTATAAATAAGTATAAAAAAATGAGGTGTTTTATTGAATCAAGATGAATATATCGGAAATATTGTTAAAAATGGAGTTATAGCATTAATTATAGGATTTATTATAACTGGCATTTTATATTCTGTAATGTATTCAGTAAATGGAATTGAAATGTATGTGGGTTTTATAATTTTAGGAGCAATTTATGGATTTCTATTTATAAAATTGGATATTTTTGAAAATGACTTGGATTTAATCATAACCAATGCTGTTTTTGCATTCTTTGGTTCATATGTAAGTATACATTTAATATTTACTAGTGCATTGAAAGTAGCTATGAATTCTTCATTGCTAATTTATCAGTTTACAGGAATTTGTATTATTGTAGCTGTTATTGTTAACTATATCCGTGATAATTATTTAGGTATTAATCCTTTGGGATCAGTTAACTTGAATTTAGGAAAAATACCCACTGTTACCTGCCAAGAGTGCGGTGTTGAAGTCAATGCTGATAATATATTCTGTCCTGAATGCGGTCATAAGTTTAATTTTATACATTGTCCGGAATGTGGTGCAAAATTAGATGAAGATGGTGCATTTTGTCCTGAATGCGGTCATAAATTAGAAGATGACTCTAAAGAAGAAGACAAATCTTCAAAAGAAGAATCTAAAGATAAATCTAAAGAAGATAATTCTAAGGAAGAAGCTAAAGAAGAATCTAAAGAGAAATCTAAAGAAGATAATAACCCTGAAAAAAGCTGTTCCAATTGCGGATCTAAAGTAAGTAAGGATTCTAAATTCTGTCCGGAATGCGGAAATAAAATTAAATGAGTGAACTATGAAGTATTGTCCTAAATGTGGTAGTGAAGTAAAAAATAATACAAAATTTTGCCAGAAATGCGGAGCTAAATTTCCTATTGACCACATAAAGTTAAATAATGAATATTGCAAACATTGTGGATCAACTATCCCTAAAGGAGCCATAAGATGTCCTAAATGTGGCAGATATTTAGATGAATCTGCAAATGATAAGCATAGTGTTGCTATTGCAATTGGATATATATTTTCTTTTTTAATTCCTTTAGCAGCTATTGTTGCAGGTATTTACTTGTTAACTCAGAAAAATGAAGATGTCCATAAACATGGAACCTGCATTATCATTATAGCTATTGGAGTTATGTGTATTAGTTATTTATACTATATTAAATTTTTATAATTTCATCACTATTTTTTAACTTTTTTTAAATCATCATATACACAAGTTTATATACTATGTTTTACAAATTAATAATTAACAAGAAAAAAACTATTTTTAAAACCTAAAGAAACATAGATTTTTTATAAATTTGTAAATGAAAATTTGATATTATAAAAGGAATGTTTAATAAAATGAAAAAATTCAATAATAAAAGCAAGTACTTTGTTGATGAATTAAATAAACTTGAAGAATGGATGAAATGGTTTTTATTAACTGTTATAACTTTAATTATCTTCTGGCAAGTTTCTCAAATGATTTTAACACCTATGGGATAAAAATGTTTGAAAAAATAAGTTATGATGAATCTCTTGATTCTGAAATGCAATTTAGAAAATTTATAGCTACACAAGCACCTGAAATTCATGAAATATCTGATGAAAATGTGGAACAGATGGAACTGGCTAACCGTATTGATTTGGAATTGTTAAAGTATGAAAAATTTATGAATCAATTGATGGATAACTATTATGAATATAATTCCTGTGATGATTATCCAATAGAAGAACAATTTATGGATAAAATTGAAGAACATTTTGATTTAGAACAGGAATATGATAAATGGGATGATTATTCAGATTGTATTGATTCTGATTTAGAATATAAAAAGTATCAACAGGAACAGTTCAGAAAAGAAGACTCTATTGAAGGTCCTATGAGCTGTTTTGAACGTGGTTATTATATGGATGAGTCCAGTAATTCTGATTATGATGAACATTCATTTATGGAAGAATATGACTTTGAAGATAATTTAACTTTTGAAATGGAATCAGAAATTTATGGATCAGATTTTAAATCAGAAATGGATGATTATGGTGAAGAAGAATATTATCAGAAGAAAATAGCTGAAACTGATGCAACAGAACAAGAAGCTCAGGAAAGAGAATTTAAAAAGCAAATAGCTGAAATGGATGCAATAGAACGAGCTCAGGAAAGAGAATTTAAAAAGCAAATAGCCGAATATAATGCAAAAAATCCAATTAAAAAATGATAAAACATGTCTTATGATGATATAATAGCTAAAATTAAATCTGATTTAACTGGAAATACAGATAAAGATAAAGCTTATCTGATTAAGCAATTTAAGATTCATAACTCAAAGGAAATCCATTTGGAACTTGGCAGATTGCTTTGGGATTTGATGAGTGATGAAGAACAAAATGCATATAAAAAAGCTGTTATTCAGGATATGCCAGTTGATGAATTCATAAAATCAGTTTACAGTTATCTGAATTATGGGGATTTTGAAACAGCCCTAAAAGAGCTTGAAGACTTTATGGAAATTTTACCATTTAAATTTAGGGAAGATCCTCAATTTGATTATTTTTACTTTAATAATCCTTTGGAAGAGGAGTTATTCAGGAAATATTTTAAAACACCAAAAGAAATGAAAGTAATTCCATTTGGTGATGAATATCCAAGAGTGTTTTACTTGTATGGTGTTGTACTTATGAATTTATCTGAATTTGACAGGGCTGAAAGTGCACTTAAAAAAGCTCTATCCTATAATCCTGTTTCTGGTGAGATTTTATCTACATTATCTGCATTATATGATGGAAATTATGATTTGAATAATTTGAAGAAAACAGCAGTTGAAATTTTAAAGTTTAGCTATGATTCAAGAGAAATAGCTAAAGCGTATAGGGATTTGGGATACTGCTACTATGAAAATAAGAAGTGTAACATATCAAAGGCATTATATGAACAAAGTTTAAACTATGAAAATCATCCGAGGGCACAAATAGAGCTGCAATTAATAAACAGCTATCTGCATATTGATGAAACAGACATTAAAAAAGTTTTAAATGATGAAAATATTCCGGCAAATATTAATGATGATATTTTGGAAATATCAATGTTTTTAGCTTTGGATTTTGAAAAGAAAAATCTTTTAAATCAGTCCTTGTATTTTTATGGTGTTTTATATAACTTAACTCATGATGAAGAAGTTTTAACTAAAATTAATGATTTAAAACATAGATTATAATTTTTTTATTTGGTTTAAAACTTCCAATCCAAGTTTAGTTATTTCATATATTCTTCCTTTTTTGTCTTCTTCATTAATACATTCAACTAATCTTTTGTTTTTTAAGTCTGAAAGTGCATTAGATACTTGTGTAGTTCCTAAATCTGTTTTTAGTGCAATTTCAGAAGGCAACATATAATTATTTTCAAGACATTTTAATATTTTTTGACGTGTTTTTGATATTTTTATAAATCCAATAGCTGAATAAAGTTCTTTTTTGTTCATATGTATTATTTAATTAATAATGAGGTTATAACTTTATATATATTATTGGAAACATATAATAAGCTTATTATTAGCTTAAAATAAATATTTAACTATTATGTTATTAATAAAATATTAATTAATATCCATTTTTAATAACAACATTAATATACTACATATTAATAAAATATAATTAATTAAATTATAAGGTATTTCAAATGTTAGTTCGTAATTTAGATTATTTATCAATTCCAAAAGAATTTAAGAAAGTTGAAACTAATATCTATGATAATAAATCAATAGCATTAGTTTTTGTTGAAAATAAGGGTTATTCATTAGTTTTAAAAGATGATGAACATATTGATTCTGTATTTTTATTAAAAACTAGTTTAACTCCAAATAATATTAATGAAAATAATGATAAAGAAGATTTTATAAATGTTATCAAAATGCTGTTAGAAAAAGTTTATAGTGAGTATACAATAAAAGAATATGAAAAACAACATCAAGAACATGTATTTTTAAGATTAATGGACATGTTAACTGATGGAGATAATATTGAGTTAATTTCTGAAGAAAACTCTAAAATTTATTCTGATATTGAAAAAGGATTTATGAAACTAGAATTGGATATTATGGATACCAAAATCAATTCTCTTAATGAATCTATTGCAGATGTTTCTAATAATTTGCAGCATACGGTTAATGATATTGAAGAAAAAGATTGGGGTAATAAACTTAAAAAAGCTCTTGATTCACAATAATGAAGTGATATTATGGTTAAATGCAGTAATTGTGGTGCTGAAGTTACAGATTCTGCTTTTTGTTTCCAATGTGGTGAAAAAGTATCTTCACCTCAGACCGATAAAAATATGTGCCCAAAATGTGGCATTGCTAATGATAAAAACACTAATTTTTGTAGAAACTGTGGACACAAAATAGAAAATGGAGCATCAATATCTGAAAAACAAAGAGAATGGAATGCTAGAAGAGATGAAATAATTGAAAGATATGATAAACTTGCAGAAGAATTTGGAATTAAAAATGAAGATTACTTTTTAACAAGTGTTAAAAGATATAATTTCTTAGAACCAGGTACTACTAAACATAAAAAAATTAATGCTGTTTTAGGATACAATCCCGGATCATATTTAGGAAATGAAACCATCATTGATGGATTTTTCTTAATAAAAGAAGATAAATTTGTTTTTATGGAAATTGATAATAGGGATTTTAAAAAAGTTAATGCAGGAATAAATAATTTTTATTTTGATAAAATTGTCTCAATGAGAGTAACTAAAAGTCTTGGTGATGAAAGTAAGTACGAAGATATTACTAAAAGAGCTTGGACTTCTCCACATGATATTAAAAGATCTATTCAAAATGATATTCAAAGTTTAAAAGCAATACGATTTAAAGACTTAATTATAAACAATGACAGTGCAGATATGTTTGATAGATTATTAATTAAATTAGTCGATAATACTTCTTATGAAATTAGACTTCCTAGTTATGATTTTGGTCAAAAATTAGTTGATCTATTTGAAAGTTTAAAAGGCCAACCACAAAAAGTCATTATTGAAAATCAAAATTCTCAACCAAATAAAGCTCAACTTTTAAGTGAATATCAAGAATTATTAAATAGTGGTGCAATTACTCAGGAAGAATATGATAAACTTAAACAAGAAACTTTATTTAATTAAATAGAAATTATAAGATTAATGGTATTCTGATAAAAATTAGTCAGGTGCAGTATGAATAAATGTAACAATTGTGGTGCTGAAATTATAGATTCCACTTTTTGTTTTCAATGTGGTGAAAAAGTAGATGTATCTAATGATACTAATTTTTGTCAAAAATGCAGTGCTGAAAACAACATAATGAATGAATTTTGCAGTAATTGTGGGTGTAATTTAAACTCTTCTAAAAGTGAATCAGACAAAAAAAGAGATGAAATTGTTGAGAGATATGATAAACTTGCAGAAGAATTTGGAATTGGAGATGAAGATTACTTTTTAACAAGTGTTGTTCGATTTAATAAACTAGAAAAAGATAATAGTAAAATTAGCACGGTTTTAGATGGTGTTTCTAAGTTAAATTCACTTAAAAATCATGCATCTAAACTATCATCAGTAGTTAATATTGAAAGTGATTTATTAACAAATCATGTATATAATAAAGTTTTAAATCATGATTTAATTGGTAATCAGATTGCTAATTTTAAAGGAAATAAAACCCATTATGACTCAATTGGTAATCAGATTGCTAATTCTAAAGGAAATAAAATTACTATTGATGGATTTTTTATAATAAAAGATAAAAAATTTGTTTTTATGGAAATTGATAATAGAGACTTTAAAAAAACAAATGCTGGAATGAATAAGGTCTACTTAGATAGAACATTGTATTTTGACAACATTGTATCAATGAGAGTAACTAAAAGTCTTGATGATGAAAGTAAATTTGAAGATATTACTAAAAGAGTATGGACATCATCTCATGATATTAAAAAATCAATTAAAAATGAAATTCAACATTTTAAAGCTATGAAATTTAAAGATTTAATTGCAAATAATGATAGTAAGGATATGTTTGATAGATTATTAATCAAATTAGTTGATAATACTTATTATGAAATTAGACTTCCTAGTTATGAATTTGGTCAAAAATTAGTTGATTTATTTGAAGTTTCAAAGAATCAAGTTGCTAATGTTATTATTGAAAATCAAAATTCCCAACAAAGTAAAACTCAATTATTAAAAGAATACCAAAAACTATTAAAAAATGAGATAATAACTCCTGAAGAGTTTAAAAAGCTTAAAAATGAACTAATATTTTCAAATAAGTAAAAAAGGGATGTCAAATGGTTAAATGTCAAGTTTGTGGTGAAGAAATTGGAAATGCAATTTTTTGTGAAAATTGCGGATCTAAAATTCCTTCTCAAAAAAAGAATAAAAAAGAAAAGGTTATAAATAATAATGAAAAGCAGGAAAAGAAATTTTGTGCTAACTGTGGAAGTGAAATGGCCAGTGAAGATAAATTTTGTTCTAATTGCGGAACTCATGAATTAAAGGCAACTAATCAGGTAGGCAATAATCTTGTTGCTACTTTTAATCCTGGAACTGCATTTTTAATATCTATATACACTACCGGTGCGGGACATATTTATTTGGGATTATTTAAAAGAGGCATATCCTTTTTAATATCTCAAATAGTGCTTGTAGTATTAGTAGCTATATTTACAATACTTTTAGGATATATATTTTATATTTTGGCCATGATTGTATTATTAGTAGGTATTTTAGCCTGTTTAACTTTGCATATATATTCAATTTATGATTCATATAAATCAATTAAAAAAATAACAAATGGTGAAAGTGTTGAAGATATAATGTTTTTCAATAAGTTCATGTGAATTTTTAGCTTAAACCCATGAGGCAAAATATGATAAGATGTCCAAAGTGTGGAAATGAAGTTAGTGGAGATGATTTTTGTTCTGAATGCGGACTTAAACTTAATCATACTTCAAAAGAAAATAAACATTACTGTCCAGAGTGCGGTTTTGAAACTAGTATAAAAGATAAATTTTGCCAAAAATGCGGTGCAAAAATAAATGGTAAATCTGATAATGATGATTTGTTAAGTTTTAATAAAACTAATCTTTATCCCATTATTTTAGGATTTATCTTCCTTTTAATTGCAATACTTTTCGCAAGTAGGCTTGTATTAGTTCTTTGTTTATTTGCAGCGGGGTTTCTTTTTGAATTTAAATCAGACAATGCATTTCTTAATAGTATTTTAGTTGCTGTAATTCCAGGTATTTTATTTATTATCATAATGCAAAATATATATTATTTATTGATGTGTTTTATACCTCCGATAGCTGGCTGTTTTATAGCTGCCACATATAGAAGAAGGTAAATACACTTAAATATTTTCAAATACTAAAATCATTTTAAGGAGAAAATATGTTTAAGTTAATTATTGGAATAATTTATATTATAACTATTATCTTATATTGTGCTATTTTAGTAAAAAAGAAGATTAAAGACACAAGTACTTATATAAACCTTGGAATATTAATAGCTGTTTTCATATTTCTTGTATACAAAGGATATCTTTTCTAAATATTTAATAACCTATTGATTTTAATGACTTCTGAGTACACACCTGAAGAAAATAAATTAAGAGAGCTTACTGGCGGAGATTATTTTTCCCAGGAATTTATGGATAAGTTAAATTCCTTAAATTTAACAGTTAAAGAAGCTAATATTGTTATTAATCAGATTAAACATGAAATAACTACTGGTGAATGTTGTTTGGAAGCTATTCCAATTAGATTAAATTATCTTTTAAAACAGTTAGCTCCAGAAATTACAAAATATGTTGTACCCTCTAAAGAATTAATAGCTAAAAAAGAACTTATTTTCCTTTTAAATCTGAAAGACAATATAACTTTTTGTCCGAATTGTCAAAGCAGCCTTTTTTTAACAGATAAATTTTGCTATAAATGTGGTGCTAAAAATATGCAATCAATAGCTATTAAAGCACCAAAAGATGATGATTTGAACTTAAATGAGATATATTGCGCCAAATTATATGAGAAATATCCCCTTAATTTTAAATATGCTTATGTTTGTTTTTTAAGATATGTCAATGAAAATCCTGGGAAAGTTGAGTTTCCAGTATTTAATAATATTGACGGGTTTAAATTAAAAAAACAGGCTGTTAAAGATAATTATTTCACATTAGGTGATCCTGTTTACAGTATTTCCAATTATACTATTTCAGATATTAAAAAGGTTTTAAAAAAGTATGATTTAAAAGTTTCAGGTAAAAAAGATGAACTGATTGAAAGAATAAGTAAAAATTTATCAGATGATGAGATTAATAATGAATTTAAAAACAGCACTTTTGTTTTAACATCTGAAGCTGAAAAATTTTTAAAAGAAAATAAATACATTGTCTATTATTATGATAACAGTTTAGATGAATTTATTTCTCTAGAAAAATACGAGTCATTATTTAAGAAATCTAAAGTAACTGATTCTATTTATGATGTTTTATATAGGTATTATACTAATTTAGCTAATGAATCTGTAAATAATAAACAATGGGATCACTACAAAACATCTATAGGCCATATCATTAATCTATCAGTTGACAATATCAGTGATTTAAAATTACTTAAATTACACATTAAGTATTTTATTTTAGAAGCTAATAATTGGATTTGTGATGATTACAGTGATTATTATAATCCTTCTTTTAATTTGGAATTTAACAAATCCAGAAATGATTTAATAGCTAGTTTAAAATTAGAATTAAATGAACTTCAGGAAATATTTGATGAAGCATGGAGTGAAGTTAAAATACCTTCCTATACAGTCACAAAAGCAGATACTTTTAAAAAATTAATTTTAGCATTTAATGGTGAAGATTTAAATGAAATTCACTGATTAAATGATTTAAAAGTGTCTAAAAATTCATTCAGCACATTTTTAAAATCCGGATTTTTCATAGCTGCATCAAATGAACCTGCAAGAGGTCCCATAATCAGTTCGTTTCTGCTGTTTCCATCCATCATATCTGTAGTTTCCATACCTATCTGAGAATAGCTGGGAGGTAACTGGTCTTTATTGTATTGCTGTTTTATTTCGCGTCTCAAATCTTCATCAATAAAATGCTCAAGTAAATGAATTAAATCTTCAGCTATTGTATTTCCTAAAACAAGTGAAATAACAACTGTGTCATGATCAAGTTCATCTTTCTGTTCTTCAAGTATTGAATTAAATGACCCGTAATTTTGATAACCATGTGGAATGAATCTTCCTTCAACAGTATGGGCACAGTATTCATTCATTAAATGTACTGTTCCAGATGCAAGGATGTATTGGACAAATACTTCAATTTCATAGGTTTTTTCAACTTCCCAGAAATACATTAGAATTTGTTCATGAATTTCAGCAAGCAGATGGTGTGATAACTCATGAATTAGTGTAGCTATTTGTACTGAATCATTTAGCCGGTCATCTAGTTTTATATTGTTTGCACTATAAAATCCAAGTTCTCCGCCTTTGGATTTGTATGACCATTTGGCATATGCTTCAACAACATCAGCTACTTTTTCTAAAGCTGTGGACCCTTTGTTTTTAAGAGATTTTTTACCTGTTTCATATATATTATTCAATATAAGTTCATAAATCTCATTGGTTAGTGGTATTTCATTTAATTGCTCTTTGTGTTTTTGTGTAAACATATCTTCAAATGAGGTTATTCTGTCACCACTTTCGTATTTATCAAGTTTTCTAAGTATGCTTCCACATTCAATGCAATAATCTTCACTGATGGAGTTTTTCTCTCCACATTTTGAGCAGTATATGTCATCCATTTTTAATCACTGATTAATCCATTTGTTTTTTTTTAAATTTAGCTATTGGAAATAAAATCTTTTGTTTCATTATCTGTGCAGCTGTTTTATTTCATCTATAGTTAATTTTGTTGAAACAGCTATGTCTTCAGGAGGTACGTTTCTGGCCAATAATGATTTTGCTATTTTCCATTTTTCATTATTGGCTCCTTCAGCATACCCTCTTTTAATTCCTTTTTTAATTCCTTTTTCGTATCCTTCATCGTATCTTTCCTGTCCGTATTCTTCCATTAATCTCATATTATCCCTCAGTATATTTCTTAATCTTTTTCTTCTTGATGTTTCTTTTATGAATTTATCTACAATTAGAAATTCAATTCCAAAAGCAAAATTCTTAGCACTCTTTGCAGAATTTCGTATTTTATCTAGTGTTTGCACGGTTTTTTCTATTTGTTCATCAAGGGTTTTTATTGAACTCATAAACGGAGCCAGTGACAGATATATTAATTCCCGCCGGGTTATTTTTGTATTGTTTTTTATTTTATTTTCAATATTATTTATAATTTCATCACCGTCAAAATCTTTTAAAGATATTATCAGAATTGTAAATACACAGTCTTTATTCAATTTATATTGTTTAATTTTTGTTTTTTCAGCTGTGCTGAATACTATTAAAAGTATTGGCTTGTTGTTTTGCTTTGCATAATCAACAATTGCTGTATATAATCTGTATCTTTTTTCATCGAATTTTTTTACTACTGTTGATTGAAATTCAGTTATTACTATTATACTGTCCAGTTCCATTATCATATCTGATTTATAAACTGCAGGATCCAGTTCTATTAATTCTGTTGGATTGAATGTTAAATTTTCAGATTTAAAGTCATATTTTCTTATATCCCAGTTTATTTCTTCAATCAAATTTATAAAACTGAATCCATCTTCTTTTGTAGCATACTTAAATAATTTGTCTTCTTCATGATTCGACATATTATCACTTCAGTTAATTTTCATAGCTATTGTTAGAAACTGTATGGTATTTAAATGCTTTGTTGTAAAAAATAACAATTTTTAAGCCTTAAATCAATATTTAAAAGCAAAATAAATATGTTAATATAAATATTGATTATATATTGTTAAATTGTTTTTTACTTGTTAAATTGTCTTTAAATCTTACAATAAGCTTTTATATTTCTTATTACCAAGATTAAAGTAGAGGTGTTTTAGATATGAACTCTTATCTGAATATTAGAATTAATGGTAAAAATTTGGAAAAGAAAGAAGATATTGAAAATGCAATTTTGAAATTTGATGAAGATCTGAAGGAAAATCCTGATGATGAAGCTACAATTGTAGGAAAATCCGTATTATTATACAAGATAGGCAAACTGAATGAATCCCTTGAGTGCTTAAATCAAATCAAAAACATTAGAAATGCTTCCATTATAGAGCTGAAAGCAGTTATTTTAATGGGAATGTCAAACTATAAGCGGGCTCTTGATTTGTTAAATGAAGTTTTAAAGTTAGACTGCGGAAATGTCAGTGCCCTTTACTATAAAACAGAATGCCTTTTTAAGTTAAAACTATTTAAGGAAGTTGTAGATACTGCAGATGTGGCTTTGAAAATTGATAAAAACCACCAGTCCATTTTAATAAATAAATTCTGTTCATTGGTAGAACTTAACAACACAAAAGAAGCTTTGAAAGTTAAAGAAAAGCTTTTAAGATTAGGTTTGAATTGCAATATCTGAGGTTAGAAATATGGAATTTCAAATAAAGAAAGTCGAAAAAGGAGATATTGACACCGAAGAGTTAAAAAAGCAGATTCCCGGATGGTGCAGTCTTTTAAAAAAATCTCCTGATGATGAAAGGCTGAGAATCATTGTTGCATCAATGTTTTATTTTATTGATGAAAAAGAAAAATCACTTGAATTATTAAAAAATGCTCCAGATAATGAGAATATGGAATTAAAAGAAATAACTGCCATTGTTTATATGGATTTGAACTACTATAATGAAGCTTTAGAGCTGTTTAATGAAATTCTTGATGCTGATTATAACAGAAGCGTTCTGGATTTAAAGGTTGACTGTTTATTTTTTTTAGGAATGTTTGAAGATGTGGTTAAAACAGCTGATGAATATCTGGAAGTTTTCGGCAACAATCTGGATGTTCTAACAAATAAAAAGGCTGCCCTTAAAAAATTAAACCGTAAAAACGAAGCAGAAGAAGTAAATAACATAATTTCAAATTTAAATGCAGTCAATAAATTTGCAGTCTATATGCCAAAGGATCAAACTGACGAAGTCATTCCTGATGAGATTTATGAAAGGGAATTGGAACTGTGCTTTAATGACTTGAAATATAATCCTGATGACAGTACTGTTCTTATTGCAATAGCTACATTTTTATACAATCTTGACAGAAGAGATGAATCCATTGAATATTTGGATAAAATCAGTGATGATGCAGACAGTGTTACAATAAATGCCAAGGCCTGTATGTTTATGAAACTTGAAAAATTCCCTAAAGCTCTTGAAACATTAAATAAATCTTTAAAAAAAGACAAAACAAACATTATAACTTTAATATCAAAATCCGAATGTCTGATGGAACTGAAAAAATATGAGGAAGTGCTGGTGTGTGCTGATGAAGGACTGGAAATTGATAAAACAAATATACCTCTGTGGAAAAATAAATTTTGTGCTTTAATTGAATTGGACAGGTTAATTGAAGCAAAAGAAGTTCAGGATTTAATTTTTGATTTGGAAATAGCCAATGATAAAGCTGAAGGTTCCCTTAAAAAAGCAATCAACAGATTTTATTCCATGGAGTATAGAGAGTGTTTAAATCTTTGCTATGATGTTTTGGATGCTGACAAGGATAATGAGGAAGCTGCAATTCTGATGATGAATGCAGTTTATCTGTTAGGTGATCTTACTGAAGCTCCAAAGGCACTGTATAGAGCACTTAATTGTAATGGTGGTGAAATATTGACTCGAAACTGAAAAATTGTCTTTAAATCCAACAATAAGATTTAATATTTCTTTGTTTAATAATTAAATAGGTGTGATGCATATGGATGTAATAATATCTGCATTGATTGAAGCAAATAAATTATTAAACAAAAAGGATTATTATAAAGCCCTTGACTGTTTTGAATGTGTGTTAAATATAAATCCTACCAACAATCTGGCCATAATCGGGAAAACAATTTGTATACATTGTTTAAAATCATTTGACAACAGCAGTCTGATAAACATGTATGAAGAAAAATTAAATGTTAACCTTAAACTTGCAGAGTTGTATGAATGCGGAAAATACGATGAAACAATAACCGAATGCAATAAAATATTAAAAAAAGACAAAAACAATTTTAACGCATTAGCTATTAAATTCTCAGCCCAGTTTGAACTCACCAAATATACAGAAGCACTGAAAACCTGCGACAAACTCTTAGAATTAGAACCGAATGATTTGGTAATCATATATGCAAAAGCCACCACATTATACAAACTAAACATTTACAATGAAGCTATTGAGTGCTATGATAAAATCCTGGAAGTAACTGATAATTTTAATGTTTTATTTTTTAAATCAGCATCATTGTTAATATTAAATAAATATGAAGAAGCTTTAAAATATTGCAATTATGCATTGGAATTAGAACCTGAAAATTGTGATGCAAATGGATTGAAACAGTTAATTAAATATAAAATAGCTCAAAAATAGCTATTTTATTTTTTTATTTTCATAACTTATACGAAAAATAGTATAAGAGTATATAAAGGCTTATACGAAAAATAGTATAGGAGTATATAAAGACTTATATGAAAAATAGTATAGGAGTATATAAAGGCTTATACTATAAATAGTATAAGAGTATATAAATAGTTATATAAAAAATAGTATGAAAATATAATGGACTATAAAAATTGGGAGGTAAAACTATGAAATTAGAAGAAGAATTAATGCAATATATTTTAGCTAAACAAAGATTAATGCCTAAAATTATATCTTCTAAATTATCATCAAATAATAAAAAATTAAATCATCGTACTGATTATTTCAGAATAAAAGAATACATTGACAACTTTTTAAATGGCAATAATCAAAATAGATTTATTGTAATGCCTGGTCTTAGAGGAGTAGGTAAAACAACAATTTTATTGCAATTGTATGAATATTTAATTAAAAATGATGTTCCTAATTCAGATATTCTTTATTTTGATGTAAGTGAGTTGAAAAGTTTTTATGATGTTAATATATTGGATGTAATAACTAATTTTATTGAAAACATACATCAAACAACAATGGTGGAATTAAATAAACCAATATTCTTATTAATTGATGAAGTTCATTTTGATAAAAATTGGACATTAACTGGTAAAATAGTATATGATAATAACAATAATATTTTTATGATTTTTACTGGTTCATCTGCTATTGAATTACAAATTCATGCTGATGCAATTAGAAGAATGGAAAAAGAACCAATATTTCCATGTACATTTCCAGAATATCTTTTTTTAAAACAGAACATACATTTTCCAAAGGAGATGTCTTTTGCATTGCAAGATTTAATACTAAATGGAAATGTTGATTTAGCTATAACTAATGAAAAAAAAATCCAAGAAAGTATGATTAACTTAGATAATGATCCAGATATTGAATTCAAAAAGTTTTTAACACAACATTCATTCCCATTTTCTTTAAAAATGCAAGATTTTCAAATTCATGAAAAAACTATAAATAATATAAATAGAATAATTGAAAAAGATATTTCTTCTTTAAAAACATTTAATACTTCTACTAATGATACTATATCACGAATTGTTACATATATTGCTATGCAAAAACCTGGTGGAACTTCAAATGTTAAATTAGCTCAAATGTTAGGTGTTTCTCCAAATACAATTAATAATATCTTAAATGTTTTAGAAAAAACACAATTATTATTTCCCATAACTGCTTATGGTACTGGAAGTAAAATTATTAAAAAACCATGGGAGTATTTCTTTTTAGCTCCATCCATTAAAGCATCAATTAATTTTGAAATTGGAAGATATAATTTAAATAATAAAAAATGTTTAGCCACATTAGCTGAAACTTTAGTTGCATCATCATTATATAAACTAAAATTGTTACGTCATAATTTTATAGGTTTATTTTATGATCCTAAAAAGTCAGGTGTTGATTTTTTAGTAAGAAATATTGATAAAATAATTCCAATTGAAGTGGGTGTAGGTAAAAAAACTAAAAGTCAATTAACAAAAGCAATTAATAATTATAATTCTGATTATGGTATTTTAATATCTAATAGAACATTTAGCATAAAAAAGGAAAATAATATTATTTATATTCCATTAAGAACCTTTTCTTACATATGAAACTACATAAATGAAAATGTAGAAAGAGGAATGGTTATTATATTATCTTCTTTTTGAATTCTGCTGCTTCTATTTGAAACTATAATTCCATAATCTGAGTTGTATCTTGAAATAGCTTTTTTAACTTGTTTTGTATTTTTAGCACCAATTCCAACTTCTATAGGAATTATATCTCCCATTATAGTATTTAACAGAAAATCTACTCCACCTTTTTCAGGGTCATAAAATATTCCAAAATCTCTGTTCTGTTGCAGTTTAAATAAACTAGCTGCAACAAGATTTTCAGAAAGGTTTGCAATGTATTCTTTTGGATTTTGTGTAGCTAATCCATTTTTTATATAGATACTTGCTTTTATTTGACTAGTTAAGAAGTAATATTCCCAGGATTTTCGCTGTCTTTTAACACAAGATCCATAAGGTTCAACATGAAATAATAAATGTGTTTTTTCCAATGCCCGAAATATTGATTGTATGGAAGTTTTTGAAATATTTAATATATTGGATAGTTTATTGGATGATAACTCTGAAGGTTTTGACATTGCTATAATATTTATTAATTTGTATGTAGCTAAACGTATTGGAGTTGTAAAAGAAGTTATTATATCAAGGTCTTTTTCAATTATTCTGTCTTTCATATCCAAAGTCAATTGCACAATTGATTCTTCTGTTCTATTTAAAGTAAATGGAAAACATCCATATTGAATATAATATTCCCATTCTTTTAAGTAATTCTGATTTAAATTTATTAGATTTTGATTATATATCCTATTTTCGATTTTTTGAGATTTTTCGACTTTTCCTGTAAAAATCATGTCTCTAAAAGTTTCACTTAACATGTCCGGATAATTAATATCATATTTTAAATAAAGATATTCTGCAAAATTTAAAGGATAAATTTCTTTTTTAAGAGATCTTCTAGCAGAATCATTGTTATACTCTAAATTCAATGCATCTGATCCTGTAAAAATCATAAAAACATTTTTATCTTCATCAAATATTATTTTACCTAAAGATGCCCAATTTTTTGAATATTGTGATTCATCTACAAATATGAATACCTGATTTTTTACAGTTGGATATGCTTCATTTACATCTTTTAGGAAAACATCAATGTATTCTTTAATATTAAAGTTAGGAACATCTTTTAGGTTTTCTAAATTAAGATATAATATTCTGTTTTTTGGAATTTGTTTTTCATTAAGCAGATAACTGAATAATTGGTATATGATTGTTGTTTTCCCAACACCTCTTAATCCGGGCATTATAAAAAATCGGTCATCACTTTCTTTTTCTAAAAATGTGTCAATATGTTCTTTAAGTTGGTAATATTCTTTTTTTTTGTTAAATTTTTTATCATTATAGTTTAAATTATTTTCAACTATTTTAGGGTTTGTCTTAAGTAAATTTGTAATATATGATTGTGTTTCAATTTCCATTTTTATCAGCTTTTTCAAGTAGTTGGTTATTTTTTTGACCGACCTTTTATATATAGTTGGTTATTTTTTTGACCGACCTTTTATATACTGTTGGTTAAATTTTTTACCAGCTATATAAAAGAACCAAATTAATATACATATTTATAACCAATTAGTTACTTTTTAGATACATTTATATACTAGAATAATACAATATAACTATGTAATAACATAAGTTGTTATAAAAATATTAAAAAATTGATTTAAATGACATTACTATTAGGTAAAAAACAAGAATGTGGAAATATAACTATAGTTCCTATTTTAAATGATTCACCTTTGAAATTAGATATTTTAGATTTAACAACAGGATTTAAAATGGGTCTTGTTGAAGTATCTGAGTGTGAACAAAGTACAGTTGGAACAATTATGGTTAAAAATAATGCTACTTCTCCATTACTTTTAGTAGATGGGGAAGAAGTAGCTGGAGCAAAACAGAACAGAATTATTGGACAAAGTATGTTAATTCCTCCGAATACCAGCATACCAATTCCAGTTAATTGCTCTGAACAGGGAAGGTGGAATTACAAATCTGAATTTAAACATTCAAATTATATGGCAAATTCAGAAACTCGATGCAGAAAAGCAGAATATAATATGGACAATTCAATAAGAGCTTCACAAGGTGCAGTATGGGATTCTATTGAAGACCTTCAAGTAAAAAGAAACAGTTTTTCCAAAACCTCTGCTTTAAGGGATAATTATGAAAAAATAGAAAAAACAAATGATGATTATTTGAAACACTTCGGGATTTATGAAAATCAGGTTGGTGTAATAGCCAGGTTAGAAAATAAAGTAGGTTTGGATGTATTTGCTAATCATAGTTTATATGAACAGTACAGTGATATGATTCTTAAAAGTTATATTATTGATGATGTTGGAAATAATTCACTTATAAAAGATGACTTTGACTTTGAGGCTGTTTTAGACAATATAAATGAAAAATATTTTAATAAAAGAAATACTGTTGGTTTAGGTCAGTCTTATTTCATCAAAACAAATAACGGATCAGGAACCTCATTAATCTATGAAAATGAGTTGATACATGCTAATTTCTTTTATAATAACAGATTAAGAAACCTAAAACTGTAAATATATTGTATTGGCTCTCAAATTAAAAATATCACCTTTTACACGATAAAAACACTGGAAATTAAACATCACACCCCGCATAATATCTCCTACTTAAAAAGGGACAAACACGTATCAAAAAAACCATCATTTTTACTTTTTTTAAATACTAATTAAACACATTTATATAGTATAAACTCACAATATATACACATTATATTATAAAAGAGGTACTAAAAATGATTGAAAACAATATCTGTTTACTGACAGACAGTTACAAAGTTACCCATCATGCATTTTACCCAAAAAATACTGAAAAACTATATTCATACTTGGAAAGCAGGGTAGGATCAGAATTTAACAAAACAATCTTTTACGGCCTCCAGTACATAATAAAAAAGTATTTGGAAGGAAAAGTTGTAACTCTGGAAAAAGTAAACCAGGCAAACAGTCTGATTAACACACACATTGGTGAAGATATATTCAACTATGACGGATGGATGTATATAGCTGATGAACTTGATGGAAAATTGCCGATAGAAATAAAAGCCGTAGAAGAGGGAACACCTGTAGAAGTGGGAAATGTTTTAATGACTGTTGAAAACACAGATAAACAGTGCTACTGGTTACCGAATTACCTGGAATCATTATTATTGCAGGTATGGTATCCGTCAACAGTAGCTACACTGTCAGCAGAAGTAAGAAAACTCTGTAACTTTTATTTAGAAGTAACAGGATCAGGCAAAGAAAACCTTGACTTTATGCTGCATGATTTCGGATACAGAGGAGCTGCTTCAACAGAATCTGCAGAACTGTGCGGAAGTGCACATCTTCTAAGCTTTAAGGGAACAGATACAATTCCGGCATTAACAATACCTGAAAACTACTATAATGACAATAATATTTATGGTTTTTCTGTACAGGCAACTGAACACAGTGTAATGACTTCATTAGGTGAGGAAGGTGAAATCAAACAGGCCATTAATGTTATTGACAATGCAAAAGACGGAATACTGTCTGTAGTAATTGACAGTTACAACTACAGGGAATTCCTGAAGCATGCAAGTACAAAGGGCAATAAATTAAATGATAAGGTTAATGAATTTTTAGAAAAAACTGACGGAAATAAAATAGTATTCAGACCAGACAGCGGAGAACCTGTTTCAACAACACTGGACTGTTTGAATATTCTTGGAGAAGGTTTTGGAACTGTAAAAACCACAGAAGGTTATAAAATATTTGCAAAAAACATCGGACTGCTGTGGGGAGACGGTTTGAACTATCATAAAATAAGGGATATTCTATTTGGAATGAAGTCAAACGGCTGGGCAGCACAAAACATCATATTTGGAATGGGCGGAGGACTCCATTCTTCAGTAAACAGAGACACTCAAAGAAATGCATTTAAATGTTCAGCACAGTTAAGAAACGGAACATGGTATGACATCTTTAAAAACCCATTGGACAGCAGCAAAAAATCAAAAACCGGAAGATTAAAATTAGTAAAGGAAAACAGCCACTTTAAAACTGTTCCAATATCTGATGAAAGAAAAGACTATCTGCAGACTGTCTTTAAAAATGGTGAATTAATAAGAAAGGAAAATTTCCGGGATATTAAAAACAGAACGCTAACATACACAAGGAAGAGATAAAATGAAAGAAGATATGTATATCACTTTAGTAAGTATGAGACACTTTTTTGGAGTGAAGCCTTTTAAAAAAGACGGAATTCTTAAATTAATAAAAGAAAAGGACAACAACTATGATGATGAAGCCATTAAAGTTGAAATGAGACACGCCGGACAGGTAGCATATGTATCAAACAGTACAAATACTGTAATCAGAGGAACAATGAGTGCCGGCAGAATTTATGACAAAATTTTAGATGAAGATTATGCACAAATCAAATTCTACAACAGAGATATTGGAATAGCTAAAATATTAACTCCTGATGAAATAGATGAATTAAAAAAAGATCCTGAAAATGATTTGAACTTTATATAGGTGATTAAAAATGAATTTAAAACATTTGAGTTTGGCCAAAAGGCAGAATTATGAAAACATGACAGTAGTTCCTATTTTAAGTGATACCAATACTCCATTTGATGTTTTAGATTTAAAAAAAGGGCTGAAAATGGGGCTTGTAACGATTGGGGAATGTGACAGCACAAATGTGGAAAAGGTAAAATTAAAAAATAACTCTGTATCTCCATTAATTTTACTTGACGGTGAAGAAATTGCAGGATCTCTCCAGAACAGGATTGTTGCTCAAACAATGATAATAGCTCCTAAAAGTGAAATGGAAATACCTGTAAACTGTTCTGAAAAAGGAAGAAATGAATATAAATCAGAGTTTCAGTATTCAGATTACATAGCTAACTCAAATACCAGAAGAAAAAAAGCATACAATAAGAACAATCCCCTTCAGGAAGTTGTCTGGAATTCCATTGATGATTTGGAAACGGATAAAAACTCCCCCTCCAAAACAAAAGCACTTAGAGACAGCTATGAAAAAAACAAATATGATATTGACAGCTATTTAAAGCACTTCAAAATGGAAAACAACCAGATAGGAGTAATATGCATTATAGAAAACAAAGTGGGAATTGAAATATTTAACAATCATTCATTATATGAAAAGTATGATGAAATGCTACTTAGAAGCTACATTATTGACAGTTCCAGCAGTAAAAAAATAAATATATCCGATAAGGAGCTTGAAAATATATTGGCCAGTATAAATTCTGACTCATTTATTAAAAAAGATGCAGTAGGTTTAGGAAAATATTATAAAATTTCAAACAGCTACGGTAACGGACATATATTAATCTATAAAAATAATATGGTGCATACCAGTTTCTTTAAAAAAATTGAAATTCCTACAATAAATAATGAAATTATAAAAAACATTCAAAATAATAAACAGACAATATGTTAATTTAATTAGGAGGAATAAAAATGACTAATTATGAATGTAACGGATTAAAATATAAAACAAACAGTACTAAAAGTGTAAAGCACTGTCCGGGTTGCGGATCAGCTGATTTTGTAATGGACGATTGCAGGTGTGAATTAATATGCAGAAGATGCGGAATGGTTATAGATGATGAATTCATACAATATGGACCTTAAAAAAATAGGTAATGGGAAAAAGCTGAGCGATAAATTCCATTACCTTAAAAACTTATTTATAAATTGTTGCTAATCGATATTAATAACTTCTGCATGTTCTGAAGAGCTTTCTATAAATATTGTATAGGTTCCGGTATTTTGATTATAATATATAGTTGTTCCATTTTCAACAGATTCAAGTTTGTTTTTAATACATTATCAATACAAAAGATTCAATTTTCATATATTTTCATTTTTTAAAAAATCAATTACATTTAAATGAGTTATTCCATTTTTAGAGTAGTCCCAGTCATCTAATGTTAATACATATTTAGGATAATTGTCAGATATTTTCTCTAAAGGATTAAATTCTCTTTCACGTGTATTTTCATCTAAAATTGACTCTGATACTTGAATATAAATAGTTTTATCATGTTTTCTACATATAAAATCAATTTCTTGTTTTCCAATATTTCCAACAGTAACCCGATATTTTCTTCTGATTAACTCTAAAAATACTACATTTTCCAATATTTGCCCTCTTGACTTATTAACTCCAGCCTGTAATTGATAAAATCCCGAATCAATACAATAATATTTTTCATTAACACTAAGAAGTTTTTTTGTTTTTATTTCTTCTCTTTGTGCTTTTAATAAAATATAAGCTTCAGTAATATGTTTTAAGTATGTACTGATGGTATTTGTTGAGACATTTATATTTTCATGTTTCAAATACTTTTTAATAGAGTTAACAGAAAATATCTGGCCTGTGTTTGTTATTAAAAATTTTATTAGCCTTTCTAAAAAACCAATATTTCGCATATTATTTCTATAAATTATATCTTTAAGAACAATAGTACTATAGATATCTGTTAAATAATCTATTTTTTCATCATCATCAAAATCAAGAACTCTTGGAAGGCCTCCATATTTAAGATATTTATTAAATATGGATTTTTCATTATCTTTTGTTAAATTTCCATTAGTTACTTTGTAATATTCCAATATTTCATTAAATGAAAATGGATATAAATCTATTTTGATATATCTGCCAGAAATTAAAGTAGCTAATTCTCCAGATAATAATTTGGAATTTGAACCTGTAATGTAAATATCACAATTTAAATCAATTCTATATGCATTAATACTTTTTTCCCAATTGGAAACTAATTGGATTTCATCAAAAAGTAAATATATTTTTCCTTTGAGATTTTCAGTTTGTTTAAATATATATTCATTTAGATCCACATAATCTTTAATGTTGTCGTATTTAGATGATTCTAATGATATGTATAGAATGTTTTCATTATTTACCCCACGTTTTTCAAGTTCATCAATAATTTGTTTAAGTAAACAAGTTTTACCACATCTTCTAACTCCAGTTATAGCTTTAATTTCTTCTTTATCAATGAATTTACGTATTTTTGATAAATATAATTCTCTTTTTATCATAAAAATCATCTCGTGATATTATTTATATTTTTAATTAATAATAAATTTTTCTAATTTTAAATTGTATAATGAACAAAATTAATAAAATCATAATTTTTATTCATTATATTATTTAAAAATACAAATAATTAAAAAAATCATCAATATATAATTTAAAAATGAAATTATCTTAAGTATCAAAGAGGAGGTAATTTAATTTCGTCTTTTTCAATGTAAACAAACATTTTTCAGGACATCTGATTTTTTTACTATAATACTCCAGTTACACTTTTGCAATAATAAAATATAAACTAAAAATAAATAAAAATAATTAAAACTCTTCCAAGGCTCCATCTTCACTTATTTTTTGAATTGTTGCTTTTGTATCATTCAATTCAGTATTGCACTCTTTAAGTAATATATTTGCCTGAGTATACAACTCAACAGCTTCTTTTAACGGAACATTATCTGATTCTAATTGCTTAACTAATTTTTCCAATTCTTCTAACTTTTCTTCAAAACTTTTAGTCATATTATCACCTTTTATTTTATTTTAAACTAAGTAATATTAACAGTATTATAACAATAGCTAAAAACAGTATTATAATTACATTTTTAACTTTGGATTTTCTTATTTCATCAGGATCTTTTACAACATATCCCTTTTCCAGCAATTCATCAGGATTTAAAATCTTTAATTTTTCTTCAAGAATCCTTAATTTATTTTCATTGCTGTCTAATGTCTTGGTAATTTCTGCATCTAAACTTTTATGTATTTGAGCCATTTTAACAAATTTATCGTCCAATACACGACACGGATTGCTGAAAACATGATTATTTTTAATTATTTCCAAATCATGAATATGCGAATTCAATGCGAAATTAATTGAATTATTTAAATTATTCTCAATTAAATTTAAAGAATTTCTTTTTAATTCAAAAGATTCAAGGAAATTCAGGGATTTCAAATTTTTAAAATGCAGGTTAAGTTTATTTTCATATTCTAACAGACAGTTAGATATGCTGTTATCCAATTCATTTTTAAATAAAGTAATTTTACCGACTTTTTTATTTAAGATATAATCCGGATTATTCAGAAGATATGAATTATTAAAGTTATCAAGCTGCAGTTCATTTGACTGAATCAGCTGATTTAATGATTTCTCAGCAGTTGTTTTTAATAAAACCAAATTTGTGTGATGATTCTTATACTTTGATAAAGGATCTTTTAAGGTTTTATTGTTTTTGGAAATATTGAGTTTATGTGTTAAATTATCTAATTTGGAATTTATCAAATCATTTAATCTTGTTTCAATATTTTTTAGCTTTTCATTAAGTTCAACTTTATTTGGAACAACCAGCTCAGCTGCTTTTGTAGGTGTTGCTGCAGCTTTATCGGATGCCATATCTGAAAGCGTTTTGTCTGTTGAGTGACCAATAGCTGTTATAACCGGTTTTTTAGAATTAGCTATTGAACGTACAACTTTTTCCTTGTTAAAATCCCACAAATCCTGAGTACTTCCTCCTCCACGACCTACAATTATCACATCAACATCTGTTTTGTTTGCCAGTGCAATATTTTTAGTTATGCTTCGGGTAGAGTTGGCTCCCTGTACTGTAGTGTTCCAGACAATTATTTCTGCAGGCCATCTTTTTTCAATGTTGTTTACAATGTCTTTAACGGCTTTCCCGCTTGCAGAAGTTATTACTCCTATTTTTTTAGGATATTGTGGAATTGCTTTTTTGTCTTTAAATAATCCTTCTTTATCTAATTTCTTTTTAAGCTTTTCAAAAGCAATGTATAAATCTCCCAATCCTGCTTCCTGCATTTTTCTTACTCTGAATTGCAGGTTTCCACGTACTTTATAAAATGAAACTTCACCACTGGCTACAACATCCACACCATTTTTAGGTTCGAAATCCAAAGATTTTGTAGATAATTTAAACATTACACAGGAAATTGAAGAGTTTTTGTCTTTTAGGGAGAAATAGTAGTGTCCTGAATTATATGATCCGTTAAAATTAGTTATTTCACCTCTGATTTTGATCTTTTTAAAATCATCACAGTAGCTAATTTTTTTATCAATCAAATTATTGATTGCACTGATTGAGTAAATATCATTTTCTTCCATCAAAACACCATACAGGTTAAATTTAATATTGAATTTAACTTGTAATAATGTTTTATCATTAATCTGATTTAATCATTGTTATTTAATTGTGTCAACTAAAAAAAATTATTACTTTAAAAAAATTTTTTATTACAAATTCAAAAATTGAAGAAAATGGTATTTTTGCAGCAGCTAACCTATATGTCCTGATAGTTTTTTGACACCTTCGCAGAAAAGAGATTTTCAGCCTAATTTTATATATAAAGAGAACGTATATTTTATGTAATAATATACGTAAGTAAAAGAAAGATACGAATATTTTATATACTAAAAAAACAAAGAATAAAATGTAGCAAAAATTGGGATTAAAAAATCATAAACTAGGTGAAAAAAGATTATGATTGCTACAAAAGAACTTTCAGGATACTTGGATGAGTATCTTGAAGAAAAACAAGAGATAAAGAACCTAACCTCAGAAACAATTAAAAAACAAACATTTAATATTAATCAGTTTATCAATTACCTTGAAAATGAAGGAATTGAAGAACTGGACAGCACAAATGTTAAAAAACAACTAAGACACTACCGTAGATACTGTCTTAAAGGTAGAGGCAATAAAAGGACAACAGTAAAAACATATATGATGAATATTTTAGAATTCATCAACTCTGAGGAAGTTCAAGAAGAAATACAGCATGATCCCATTAAAATGAAGGATATCATCGAAGTTAAAGTCGAAGATCCTGAAACTGCTAAAAAAAGAATTGAAAAAATAAGCTTAAATAGCCAGCAAAGCGATTTTTTACTTGAAACAATAGAATTAAGCGGAAATGCAAGGGATTATGCAATCTGTTCTACATTTCTTGACTCTGGAATTAGGTTAAAAGAGTTGGTTGGACTTAATAAAAGTGATATTCAAGTTCCATTAGATGAAAATGGTTTTTATATCTTGCCTGATGACGTAAATAGCTATATAGAACTACATCTACGTGCAGAAACAACAAAAGGACAGTCTAAAGACCGCACTACATTTATAACCTATGATACATTAGCCAGTCTTAATGATATGATTTATGACCGTATAACAAAACTTAGAAAAAATACTTACGATGTCTACAGACCTGTTATTCAGCGAAAAAAAGCTGAAGCTGAGAAAACGCGTGAAGAACTTTTTTTAAATCAAAAGGGAAAACGTATAGGAAAACGTGCAGTCCAAGAAGTGATAAAAAAGTATGCTAAACTAAGTGATGAGAGAATAGCTAATGAAAATATAGATTGCCCTGTAAATTACGGGAAAAATGTTAGTGTTCATATTCTCAGACACACTGCACTAAGCCATTATGCTGAAATCCTTACAGTAGCAGAGGTTCAAAGTATAGCTGGACACAGCAACAGCCAAACAACTGACAAATATATTCACGTTGACCGTGAACATATTAAACAAAAATTAAAACTTAATAACATGAAAGCTATGTAATTTAGCTTTCTTTTAAATCTTTTTTTACAAAACTATCCTATATCAATAACATGACCTATATCATGCCAACCCATTTAGCTAGTTTTTCTTTTATAAAATTCATGAAAATTATAAAATCCCAGCCAAATATTTGTTTATATTCTGATTTAAGATAAATAGAGATTTAATATTTGTTTTTATCTTTAAAATTAAAATTTTAATGTTTAATTTGCTTAAATATCATTGATTAAGTATTAAAATATAAAATAAGTTTATTTAAGGTCTTTTTTTATAAGATTTATTAAATCTCAAATATTATATGAGTCGGCATTAGTATGCCGAATATTTCTGTATTTACAGATAAATAGTAAATAAGAAAAAATAGTTAAATAGCCATTATAAGTATAATTACTATAATAAGTAAGATAGCAATACTACTATTAATATATATTATAGCTATTTATATTAAATAGATATTTTCTGTAAAGTATATAAATAATATATACTACTACTTATACCCGAATCATATTTTATTAATTTTTAAGTGGAATTTTAACTAAAAATTGGTCTAAATCATTAGCTTCATATATATGTAATTTATACAAAAATACTATTTTAATCAATACTTTCATTAAATCCATACTTCAAATCAATAATTCGAGCACTTTTCATTAAATTTATTAAATTTTATAGAATTTATTAAATTTTATTTTACTGGCTACAGTGTAAAATAATTTCCCACAGAGGGTGGGAAGAAAGTAATTTGATCTTATTTTTCACATACTTTTGTTTTTATTT
>OLPR01000075.1_pt1 | contig 97891 bp, 82 predicted proteins | sample 1672761 | NCBI WGS metagenome assembly OLPR01 (sample SAMEA3136721, study PRJEB25190) | human gut metagenome | biome: human gut; feature: human-associated habitat; material: faeces | place: Austria | collected 2013 | reverse complement strand
TCCGGAACGGACTGCAGGAGAAGCTGTTTGCTCAGGTGGTAGCAGCGCTCATGGAGCGTGGCCTCATTCTGAAAAAGGGTACCATCGTAGATTCCACCATCATTTCTGCCCCATCTTCTACCAAGAATAAGGAGAAGAAACGAGACCCGGATGCCCATCAGGTCAAGAAGGGTAACACATGGCATTTTGGATATAAGGCACATATCGGCGTGGACAAGGACAGCGGACTGGTACACACAGTGAAAGCCACAGCGGCAAATGTACACGACGTTTCGGAAACATCGAAATTACTGACCGGAGAAGAAGAGGCTGTCTACGGCGACAGCGGCTATCTGGGAGCCGGTAAGAGAGAAGATGCTGTCGTCAGGAACAAGTCGGGTCACAAAATCAAGTATAAAATCAACCGTCGTCCTTCACAGGTAAAGAAGCTGAGCAAAAGCGGACAGTACGCCGCCAAGAAAGCAGAGCACGCAAAGTCTTCTGTCCGAGCAAAAGTAGAGCACGTATTCGGTGTCGTTAAAAAGCAACTGCATTTCCGAAAAACACGATACCGAGGGCTTGAAAAGCAGCAAGCCAAATTCAATATCATGTTTGCACTGGCAAATCTGATTCTGGCTGACAGACCCTGTCTGGCAGCTTGAGTAAGTGCGCCTTTGCGGGCAAAAATTCAGAGGTTATCCACAGTTTTTATTTGGCACCTATTGTATAATGCGGATTTTGGTATTTATGCGGTGTTGCCTTAGACAAGGAGCTGATTTCTTGTGAGAAAAAAACGCATGGTTATTTTTATTCTTTTCTGCTTCCTGCTGACAGCCTGTTCCACCGTATCAAAGGATGAGTCGGTATCCATCAGTTTCATGCACGGCTGGGGCGGAAGCGGCTTTGATCATGTCGGGATGCGTGAACTATTCGCCGAATTTGAGGCGTTGAATCCAGATGTCCATATCGTCTACGACACCTCGCCCGATCTAGGCATCGTCATGGAAAAGGCTGCGGATATGCTTGCGGTTGACAAAGCACCAAGCATTATCAGCACCAATGGAAACGTGCAGTATGTTTCAAACGCCAGAAAGAAAGGTGTGGCATTGAATCTGATGCCATACTTGCAGGAAGATGAAACCTTCGCATCGGACATCAGTCCGCATATTTTACAGGCGCTTCAAGAGCCGAGCGGGGAAATCTATACGCTTCCGGATGCGGTGGAATACATCGGCTACTGGTATAATGCGTCGCTGTTCCGACAGGCTGGAATCACGGATACCGGAACGCCAAACGGGAAGGTTGTACTCCCACGGACATGGGAGGAGTTCTGGAACGCGTGCGATGCACTGGCGGAAATCGCACCGCAAACCGGAGCCGTGCCGCTTCAGCTTCAGGTCAGCCAGATGGGGTTCTTTCTTGGAGCCAGACTGGCTGCCGTATCGGCGGATGCTCTGAACTATATGCAAAAGGACTCGCCCGTGTGTCACAGGGAGGATGCGGAGCTCGCGGTGTCGGAACTCGTGAATGCACTGTCCTATGATGTGCGGCGCGGAACGGCGCTGGATATCCGGCAGAATTTTTTCGATGGAAAGAGTGCCATCTATATCGACGGCGTTTGGGCAAACACGGAATTCACGGAAACAACGACAAAGCAGGAAATCCGCTATGCCGCATTCCCCGGTCTTTGCGGGGAAACAATCGCATACGCCAACCCTGCTACCGGCTATGTCATTAGCAGCGATGGTTCCCAAAAACAGATCGATGCCAGTATACGATTTCTGAAATATATGCTCAGTGAGGACGTACAGAAACAGATTGTCATAAAAACGCATCAAGCGCCAAGCAATCCGAAAATTTCGGAGCCATGGATTCACGAGCAGGTGCCGATTCTGGCAGAGGCCATGCAGGTCTGTCAGGAAGCAGACCAGCAAATCCTGACGCTCTACACGGTCCTGTCCGCCAAAAAAAGCGCGCAACTAGAACAGAGCCTGGAAGATCTTTTGCGGGGGAAACCAGTCCAGCAGCTGATTATTTCTATTATAGCAGATAATGAATAAAAGCTCAACAGATGTGAAAATATCGCAACTATATCAAAATATTACATACAACCTACTTTAATGCGCCTTCGGATTGTGTATATTTAACAATCCGGAGGCGCATCGTCTTTCTTTAGGTGCGTTAAACGCAATGTTTCATCAAAATCCTTTATGGAGTTTCAAACGGTTCTCAACTAAACTAATCATGGTTTTAAGGCTTAACGGCCGCAGACCAATCAAAAATAAAAATATGGAGGGGTATTATGAAAAAGCTATTTGCACTGCTGCTGGCATCGATTTTGGTCATCAGCCTGTTTGCAGGCTGTACAGCCACCAATGAAGCGCCAAAGAAGGAAACGAGCGAAAAGACAGACGGAATGTCGATGGACATGGAGAAGCCTACAATCACCTTTGTTCACGGTTACTACCACGATGAGTCCGAGTGGCCTGCCGCTGCACAGATGCGGCAGATCTATCAGGATTTTGCCGATATGCACAAGGACGAGTTCACCTTTATTGCGGTTCCTGACGAGTCTGGCGCAGAGGGTATCTACAATACGGCGCTTAATGACATTAGCGGCGGTAAATTCTATGACATTGCCGACTTCGGCGGTTGGAACATTGTTCCGGTCGCAAGTGCCGCTGGCCTGATCCTTGACCTGAAGCCGTATCTTGATGAGGATGCCGATTTCAAGGCCGGTGCCGGCGTCTGTTATGATCAGAACCTGACCGCAGACGGCAAGATTTATTCCGTCCGTGAGCAGATCGAGGCTGTTGGCTTCTGGTACAATGAGGCTCTGTTTAAGCAGGCTGGCGCAAAGGTTCCTGCCGAATGGAATACCTGGGCGGACTTTGAAGAAGCCGTTAAGACCCTGGTCGCTGGCGGTATCACCCCGTTTGGATTGAATGCCGGCTGGCCCACCAACATTCTGACCGCGGGTCGTTTCCAGGCGGACGCCGCTACTCGTGCGTTCTACGCAAAGGGTGCGGATGTCATGTCCTTTGACGATCCCGCATTCCGTGAGGTCATGACCTTTATGCAGGAAAAGGTTCTCCAGCAGATTGACTCCGCGAACTTCGGTCCCGGTGGTGATGACGATGAGCAGTATCGCACCGATTTCTTTGATGGCAAGACGGCGATGCTCTTTAACGGTGTTTGGGATGCCGGCGGAAGTGTGGGCTGCATGGCAGGTGCGGAAAACATCAAGCCCGCCAACTTCCCGACAAACGAGCCCGGCAAGCGTGCGTCTCTCATGTCCGGCGGCACGGGTCTTGTCGTTTCGAGCGGCCTGACCGAGGCGCAGACGATGGCATGCATTGCGTTCATCAAGTACATGACGAGCGAGGAGATCGCCAACAAGATCATTTCCTACGGCATCGGCATGGCGCCTAACACCAATGTGGATTATATGTCGCTAATCGGCATGGTGGACGCTCCTGAGGCAAAGCTTCTGGTTTCCGCCTGTCAGCTTTGCATGGCAGCGGACTATCAGGCTCTTGGTCTGGGCAACCAGTTTGGTGATTTTGAGGGTGAAATTCAGGCCAAGTATGCCGGCTTGAAGGACGGCTCAAAGACGGTTGACGATGTGGTAAGCGAGCTCGACGCCGTCATCGCAGCAAATTGATGCATCCGATTTGAGTTGAAGGGGGCAATTTGCCCCCTTCGCACTCTATCCCGGACAGAGAAAGGATGGTCTCCAATGAAGGCTGGAAGGCTTGAAAACACATGTTCCCGAACGTTGGGGAGTTATAGAAAGGAAGGCTTTATTCTGGCCTTTCTTGCGCCATGCACGATTCTGTTTCTAATCGTTTATGCCTACCCACTGATTACGATTTTTTTGACGTCCTTCTGTTCGTGGAATTATGAGAATTTCACAGCGCCGGAGTTTCTCGGTTGGGAGCACGTCTTTGATAATTATATAAAGCTGTTCCTTTATGACGCGAATTTCAAGATGGCTCTGATAAATTCTCTGAAATGGGTCTCTCTAATGCTGCTGGTACAGGTTCCGTTTACGATTCTGGTTGCCCTTACACTGTCCAGGAAAATGCGCGGCTGGAAATTCGCGCGCAATATGTTCCTGATTCCGAACATCATTTCTACCGCAGCAATCGGTCTGATATTCCTGAATCTTTACAGCCCTGCGCGGGGCGTTGTCACAGAGCTATGCAACCTGATCTGGCCCGGCTCGGATGTGAGCGTCCTGTCAAACGCAAAGTATGCGTTTTGGGGAATCACATTTACCTTTATTCTTTTTGGCGGATCCAATTGCCTTCTGCTGCTGACGCAGATATTCTCTATTGATCCCGCCATTTACGAGTCGGCTCGCATCGAGGGAGCCTCCGACAGTCAAATTGACTTGTATATCACGCTGCCGCTTCTAAGACCGATGATCGGTACGATTTCGGTCATGGCGGCAAACTATGGTTTACTTCTTTACAATGAAATCGCACTTATCACGTCCGGTGGTCCCGACAACACCACCTATTCGCTGAGTTATTATATTTATAAAACATCCCTCGGCAGCACAAAGCTGAATTTCGCGCGCGGAAACACCGCCGGCGTAATCCAGTTCATTCTCGGAATTGTGATTGTCTGCCTGATTAACCGTGCGTTCCGTTCGGATACATCAGATTAGGAGTAACCGGAATATGAAACTGAACTCTACTTCTTTAATACTCGTGAAGGTGCTGCGTTATCTGCTGATAGCGTTTGTACTGACAATCTCCCTGTATCCCATTCTTTGGGTTCTGCTTAACTCCTTTAAGCAGACGCCCGGCGGATTGGGACTCCCGGACACGTGGGTCTTTGACGGGTACATTACAATCTTTACAAAGCTTAATATCGGTCGGTATTTCCTGAACAGTCTGATCGTTACGGTCATATCTACGGTGATCAGCGTCTTTGCTGTATCCCTTGCCGCATATGTGTCTGCGCGAATGTCTTTCAAAGGAAAAAACCTGGTGACCCTGATGTTCGCATCGACGCTTTTCATTCCTTCAATCTCCATCAGCTTCCCGATTTACCGACTGCTTTCCGACATCGGACTCAAGGACACGCTGACCGGCGTTATCTTTGTATATGCAAGTCTTGGCATCGCCGTCACGTTCTTTATCCTACGCAGTTACTTCCTCTCCATTCCGAAGGAAATGGAGGAGGCTGCCATGATGGACGGCTGTGGTTATATCAGCACATATTTCCGAATCATTGTCCCAATTGCGAGACCCGGTCTTGCAACGGCGGCGATTATGGCGTTTTTGAATAACTGGAATGAATATTACTTTGCATCCATTCTGCTCAAGTCGAAGGAAAACATGACGCTCCCCGCGCTGCTTGGACAATTTACTACGGCGTATTCCAAGAATCTGAACGGAATGTTTTCGGCGATCATCCTGATCGTCCTGCCTACCATCGTCATCTTCTGCCTGCTGTCTGAAACGTTTGTTAAGTCGCTGACGGCAGGTGCCGTGAAAGGATAGTCTATGACAGGAAGAGAAACACGAACACAGTGGTTCACCGAAGCACGTTTCGGTATGTTCATTCATTGGGGCCTTTATGCGATCCCCGGGCGCGGCGAGTGGTACATGAGCGAGGCAAAGATCCCTGCCGAGCAGTACGAGCGCTATACGCAGGAGTTTACGACAAAGGCTTATGACCCCAGAGACTGGGCGCGGCGTGCAAAGCAAGCGGGTATGCAGTATGTGGTGCTGACTGCCAAGCATCATGACGGTTTTTGCTTATTTGACTCCAAGCTGACGGACTATAAAAGCACAAATGCGCCCTGCGGACGCGATCTGGTGCGCGAGTTTGTGGACGCAGTACGCGCCGAGGGGCTTCGCGTGGGGCTGTATTATTCTCTGATCGACTGGCATCATCCGGATTACCCAAAATACAAGGACATCAACCATCCCATGCGTGGAAACCCGATGTATTTGAATGAAAAAATCGACTTTGATCGCTACCTGACCTATATGCACGGGCAGATCGAGGAGTTGGTCACGAATTATGGGAAGATCGACATTCTCTGGTTCGACTATGCCTATGACGAGCTGCGCGGTGAGGCGTGGAGAGCGACGGAACTGGTGCGGATGGTTCGCCGCCATCAGCCGGATGTCATTATCGATAACCGGCTGGAAACGAGCGGTGAGGGCTTTGGCAGCCTTGTTACGGAGCAGCCCGCGTATTACAGCGGTGATTTTGTAAGTCCCGAGCAAATCCTGCCGCCAGAGGGTATCCGCAACGTCTGCGGTGAGCGCGTTCCTTGGGAGCTTTGCACGACCATGAACAACAACTGGGGCTATAACCCCTACGATACGGACTATAAGCCCGCAGCCATGCTCATCCGAAAGCTGGTCGAGTGCGTCAGCAAGGGCGGCAACATGATTCTGAACGTTGGGCCGGATGCAAACGGCAGGTTCAATCTTGAGAGCTGCCGGCTGCTGGATGACATCGGTGCGTGGTTGGCGGTCAATGGCGAGAGCATCTACGGCTGCGGCAGCGCCGACGTGCCGAAGCCGGACTGGGGCTGGTACACAAAGAAAGATGGCCGCATCTATGCGCATATTCTGGAAAACCCCATCGGGCCGCTGGCGCTGACGGGGCTTGACGCAAAGCGCGTCGGTGCAGTGCGTCGGCTGGCGGATGGCAGCGAGGTGCTGCGCGGAGAGAGCTGGATCACAAACGCTTACGAAAACCTCGCATTTGTTACGCTTGGCACTATCCCGCACTTTACCTATATGCTTCCAGACCCGACCGATACCGTACTGAAGATTGAATACAAGGATGCTTGCCTATGAAGCCAATTTCCGCAATCGTTTTGGGCGCAGATCAGCGCGGAGCGAACGTCTATGCCGCCTATACACTGAAGTTCCCGAACGAACGGAAAAAGCCGGCGTGACAGAGCCGCATCATGGACAACTGCCCGATGAACCCGGCAAAGGAACTGGACTGTGAAAAGGAAATTGGCTCGACCGCACCGGGTAAGCTGGCTGACATTATCGTTTGGGATGAAGAACTGAACCGCAAAACTGGTCTCCTGTTGGAAAACGATACAGGAGAAAACAACAAGGACATCAATCCGAACCTTGAACCACACAGAGGAGGAATTTGGAATGGCAAAGAATCGTTACGTAGGCAGCTATCCAGTCATCGGCATCCGTCCCATCATCGACGGCCGCAGAGGCCCCATGAAGCTGCGCGAGAGTCTTGAGAGTCAGGTAATGGCCATGGCGGAGGCTGCGAAAAAGCTCTTCGAGGATACCCTTTACTACTCCAACGGCGACCATGTAAAGGTGGTCATAGCCGATTCCACCATCGGCCGCGTGCCGGAATCCGCTGCCTGCGCCGAAAAGTTCCGCAGAGAAGGCGTGTCCATAACCCTCTCCGTCACTCCCTGCTGGTGCTACGGCTCCGAAACCATGGATATGGATCCCATGACGATAAAGGGCGTATGGGGCTTTAACGGCACAGAGCGCCCCGGCGCCGTATACCTTGCCTCCGTACTTGCCACCCATGCCCAGAAGGGGCTTCCGGCCTTCGGCATTTACGGCCACGAGGTACAGGACGCGGATCAGGTCACCGAGATACCTGAGGACGCAAAGGAAAAGCTGCTGCGCTTCGGCAGGGCGGCGGTTGCGGCTGCCACCATGCATGGCAAGAGCTATTTGCAGATAGGCTCCATGTGTATGGGCATAGGCGGCTCCATCATAGATCAGCAGTTTATGGAGGAATACCTCGGCCTGCGCGTCGAATCCGTCGATGAGGTGGAGATACTCCGCCGCATGGAGGAGGGTATCTATGACCGCGAGGCCTATGAAAAGGCTCTGGCGTGGACGTTCGAGCACTGCAAGGAGGGCCGTGACGACAATCCTGAATCCGTGGAGTTTCTGGGTAAGGAGCGCCGCATAAGGTTTACCGACGAGGAAAAGCGCAGGCAGTGGGAATTTACCATAAAAATGTACTGCATCATAAAGGATCTCATACAAGGAAACCCCAATCTCCCCGAGGAATTCAAGGAGGAGATGGTAGGTCACAACGCCATTGCCGCCGGCTTCCAGGGTCAGAGGCAGTGGACCGATCACTGGCCCAACTGCGACTATCCCGAGGCCGTGCTCAACTCCTCCTTCGACTTTGAAGGCACGAAGGAACCGATGGTCTTTGCGACCGAAAACGACGTGCTCAACGGCCTTGGCATGCTCTTTATGGAGCTGCTGACCAACCGCGCCCAGGTCTTCGCCGACGTGCGCACATACTGGTCTCCCGAGGCCACCAAGCGCGTCACCGGCTACGACCTCGAGGGCAAGGCCAAGGACAACGGCGGCATCATACACCTGCTCAACTCCGGCGCGGCCTGTCTCGACGCCTGCGGCGAATGCACCGATGAAAACGGCAACGCTGTCATGAAGCGCTGGTGGGAGGTCACCGACGAGGACATAAAGAAAATGACCGATGCTACCGTATGGTGCGAGGCGGGCTTTGACAACTTCCGCGGCGGCGGCTTCTCCAGCCACTTTGTCACCCGCGCGGAAATGCCCGTCACCATGATCCGTCTGAATCTCGTCAAGGGTCTTGGCCCCGTGTTGCAAATTGCCGAGGGTTGGACGGTAAGGCTGCCCGACGAGGTGACGGATACGCTCATGGAGCGCACCAATCCCACATGGCCCTGCACATGGTTTGCGCCACGCTGCGACGGCAAGGCGGGAAGCCCATTTGAGGACGCCTACTCCGTCATGCAGAACTGGGGAGCCAACCACGGCGCGATCTCCTACGGACACGTCGGCGCGGACCTCATCACGCTCTGCTCCATGCTCCGCATACCCGTATGTATGCACAACGTACCCTCTGAGGATATCTTCCGTCCTGCCGCATGGAACGCCTTCGGCATGGATAAGGAGGGCCAGGACTACCGCGCCTGCGCCGCCTACGGCCCCATGTACAAGAACATAAGGTAATGATCATCTCAAAAAAATGACCGGGACGGTTCATTCCGCCCCGGTCAGGCATATAGAAAGGAACGCGCCATGCTTAAATCCCCTCCATTCTCTTCCCCGGAGCTTCTCAAGGTGCTGTGTGAGATGGAATATGGCGACCGTATATGGGGAACTTTCCCGGTGCTTCGATAGCGAGGCAGGGCGGCTGCGTATTTCTCAAGGCGGACAGTCACGGCACGCCGGAGCTGCTAAACGCCATACTCGAGGTCTTTCCTCTGGACATCTACACGGAATCCCCGGCGATGCTCATGCAGAAAATGGATTGCGACAAAGAGCTGGGCATACCTATATGGGATAAGTACACGGAATCCGTCGCCCGCCATGATCCGAGGGGTGCGGAGACCGTGGGATTCCATGCGCGGTTCCGATTATATGATGAGGCGAGAACCTGCTACTGCGCGCTCCAGTCCGGCGAGACCTCGATATACGAAACATCATACTTAAAGAAAGGCGTAGTGAAACAATATGCGTAACCTACTGGCATTTGACATAGGGGCCAGCAATGGCCGTGCCATACTCGGACAATTTGACGGTGAGCGCATCTCCATGCGGGAGCTGCACCGCTTTGAAAACCATTATGTAGAGCTCAACGGCGTCTGCTACTGGGATCTTCCCTATATTTACAATCAACTCAAGCAGGGTTTCCTCGCCTTCCACCGGGCGGACATAGGGGCGCTGGATTGCTTCGGCATCGACACATGGGGCGTGGATTACGGTCTGCTGGACAAAAACGGGCATCTTCTCTCAAATCCCCGCGCTTACCGCAACGCCGTGGAGGAGGACTGCGCAGAGGCATGGAAGATGATGGACTTCCCCGCGCTCTTCTCCCATACCGGAATAGGCAACGAGAGCTTCAACACCGCCTATCAGCTTTACCGGCGCAAAAGAGAGGGCGACGCCGCGCTGGAGGCTGCCGAAACCATGCTCTTCATGCCGGATCTGCTTGGGTATTTCCTCACCGGCGAAAAGAAATCCGAATACACCGAAACCACTACCTCTATGCTTTATAACCCCATAAAGCGGGACTGGGACAGGGACATAATGGCGGCTTTCGGCTTGCCGGAAAAGATATTCCCGCCCATAGATATGCCGGGGACGATACGCGGCAGGCTGCGCTCCGAGATTGCCCGCGAGTTAGGTATAAACTGTGCCGCTTTTGCAGCGGTCGGCACCCACGATACGGCTTCGGCGGTCGCGGCCATACCCGGCAGCGGCAGCTTTGCCTTCTGCTCCAGCGGCACATGGTCGGTTTTCGGCATGGAGGCTGAGCTTCCGCTGCTCACCGACGAGGTTCGGGATGCGGGCTTCTCCAACGAGGGGAATGTGCAGGGTGGCTTCTGCCCGCTTAAGAACATAATGGGGCTTTGGCTTATACAGGAATGCCGCCGGGAATGGCAGGCGGAGGGAATATCCCTGAGCTGGGACGAGATAGTGCGTGAGGCAGAGGCAGCGGAGCCCTTCCGCTCCATAATCGACACGGATCATGCCCCCTTCTTCTCCGGCGCTCACATACGGCAGAAGATACGCCAGTTCTGCGCCGCTACCAACCAGCCCCTACCAGATACGGTGGGCAGGTTTGCCCGCTGCATATATGAATCCCTCGCTCTGAAATATCGCTACACGCTGGAGAAGCTTAGCGAGATAAAGGGGCAGAGCATAGATAGCCTGAACATTGTCGGCGGGGGAAGCAGGAACCGCCTTTTGAACCAGTTCGCTGCGGATGCGACGGGATGCCGTGTGATAACCGGCCCCATAGAGGGCGCCGCCATGGGCAACCTTCTGGTGCAGGCTATGGCGCTGGGCGACCTTAAGGACATTCACGCGCTGCGAGAAGTCGTGGGTCGTTCAGTGAAGGTGGAAACCTACATACCTCACCATACCCCGGATTGGGAATCTGCATATCGGAAGCTGAAAACTTTCTTATAGGAGCGTTCATTATGAATATTCAATATATCCATCCGGCAGATCAGATCGTCATGTTTATGCAGCGGATCTACGACAAACGGCTTACGACCATGTCCGGCGGGAATCTGTCGATCCGTGATGCAGAAGGGAACATCTGGATCACTCCCGCCAGCATTGACAAAGGCACACTCAGCCGAAAAGATATTATCTGTGTCCGTCCGGACGGAGTCTGTGAAGGATCGCATAAGCCGTCATCCGAATTGCCGTTCCATAGGTCGGTTTATCGTCTGCGCCCGGATCTGAACACGGTTCTGCACGCACACCCGCCGGCGCTTGTGGCTTTTTCCGTTGTTCGCAAGCTCCCAAATCTTGACCTGATCCCGTCTGTACGACACATATGCAGGGATGTAAAATTTGCAGCCTATGCGGTTCCAGGCAGTCAGGAACTCAGTCTGGAGATCGGAAAGGTATTTGAACAGGGCTGCAATATTGCGCTGTTGGAGAACCACGGCGTTTGCGTTGGCGCGCCGGATATGTTTACCGCCTTTCAGCAGTTTGAAACGCTCAATTATACAGCGGAGCTTGAGGTGCTGGCAGGACAGCTTGGAAATATACGCGCACTCCCGGAAAACGCATACCGCCTGAGTGAAACCGACAGCCACACCAGGCTGGGGGATTTCATTTCTCAATACCGCAGCTCTGCGGAGCTGGCAGCCAGACGCGACATGATTACGCTGATCCGGCGCTCCTACAAAATGGATCTGTTTACGGCAACTCATGGCACCTATTCCGTCCGCCTTCCTGACGGGAGCTTCCTTATTACTCCGTTCGGCTTTGATCGTGCTTATCTGGAGGAGGACGATCTGGTTCGCATCAAAGGCGATGCCAAAGAGCTAGGAAAGCTACCGTCCCGCGCCGTTCTGGCGCACCGAAACATTTACCGGGAAAATCCTCAGATCGGGGCGGTGCTTCTTGCGCATCCAGTCCATGCAATGGCGTTTGCCGTCACGGACATGGAATTTGACGCAAGAACAATCCCGGAAAGCTACATTCTCCTGCGCGATGTCAAACGGGTGTCGTATGAAGAACTTTACTTGGATTCAGACAAGCTGGCAGAGGAATTTGATGCCGCGCATCCGGCAGCAATCGTGGAAAACGATTGTGTGATCGTGACCGGAGAATCGCTGCTGCAAGCCTTTGACCGGCTTGAGGTCATGGAACTGACAGCAGCATCCATTCTGAAATCACAGCGGCTTGGCAGGATGGTGCATATCAGCGATGAAGAAGTTGCCGCGTTGAAGAAAGCATATCATCTGGAGGGATGATGCTTTGATGCGCGTATCAGGCACGATACCATGATATCGAAAAAAACAAGACCTGCTTTTTGCCTCAAAACAGCTATGTACGGTTTTCAGATAGACTCTAATTGCCGCTCACCGACACCTCATGTCCCAGAATAGCGCTTCTGCCTACACATATCCCTGGAGTTACCCTTCACGGTATTCTTTTGCCATACGTTGCATTGAGAGATGAATGGATGTTAAATCTGAAATTCTGGATCACGCAAATGTGCAGACCACGCTGCAAATGTATGTGTATCCCTCCACGACCTCCAAACGGGACGCTATGGAAGCTGCCAGTATGCTGGCAGGAATTGCAAAAAATTTTTTGTTTCTGTAAACTTGGCTTTTCCTCTTGACAAATCCCGGTAGGCGGTGTTATTATAGCGCCACAGTCAGTTAGCGAACATACATTCGCATTTCTGATAGCAGGCATTCTCACGGAGGAGGTCATATGGCAGCACCGGTTCTATCCAGGGAGGATATCGAGCAAATTGCCGGGAGAGTTCTTTCCATCTACACCGAGGCATATGTACCGGAAAGGCATCTGTGCTATCAGGTCAACCCGGAGGAACTGGCTGATGTGTTGGGTCTGGAGGTCGATTACCAGATCCCGTCTCTGGATGGGAGCATTCTGGGCGTTACGTCGCCGGACGAACAGTACGTGCCGGTGTACTATGATGGCGAGGAATGCTATTATTACCTCGACGGAAACACCATCCTGATCGACGCACGGCTGTGCGCCTCTCCCAAAACTGTCGGCAGGAAAAACTACACGCTGGCGCACGAGATCGCCCACCAGATTCTCTACAAGGCGTTTCCCGATGCCTACGGCCCCGCCCGCCGCCTGATGTGCGACTACCGCCGCACACCGGAAAGCCGCAGGAAAGTCACCGACTGGACAGAATGGCAGGCCGACGTCCTCGCCGCAGCGCTGCTGATGCCAAAGGACGCAGTTCTGGACGGGATGTTCCTTGCTGGGCTGGGAGAGCATATCGGCACGCTCTCCAAGAAATACACACCGAACAAATATGACAGCTTTTGCCGGTTGGCGGAAGCATTGGGCGTCTCCAGGTCAGCGCTTGCGTTCCGGATGGAACGTCTGGGCCTGCTGGACAAGAACCTTCTTTACAGGCAATAGCGAAGGAGCGGCGAACATATGGAAACAAGTACGGAACAGGAAATGCGGGTAGCTGTAAAATGTAAGGTTTGCCAGCGCGTCATCTTCTACAAAACAACGCCGCTTTCAGGCAAGATAGAACTGAAATGTCCCAAATGCCACCAGATCACGCAAATAAATCTCGCTTACCGACGCAGTAAAACGCCGCTGTTTTACCGCCGTTCAACGAGGCAGCCGTCAGCAACTATTTTTTAATATTCCATCATAGCACCGAGCAACGGGGTATGCGGGCACTGACCGCATAATGAAACACCACCAAATAGCCGGGCATGAAAAACGATGAGTAACAGGCTTACTCTACCGTTTTCATGCCCGGCTTTTATTTTTATCAGCAAACAAATTTACATATCTAAAGCCTGAGTGATCATCAGGGCCGAGGATACAGGAGTACATTCTGAATTTTAGAATGTATTTTCAGTACCCTTATTTCGTTGCGCCTAAATGCAGCGATAAAGCCCTGACTTTCCTGTGTCCTCCCCTGCACCCAGCAGAAAGGAACAGGAAAATGCAGTTTAATCAAAAAGCATTCGGGGAAAGGGTACGCAATGCCCGAAAGAGTTGCGGATTTACGCAGGAAGCACTGGCAAACTCATTGAACACTTCCAGAGAATTTATCACGCGGATAGAGACCGGGAAGAATGTCTGTTCGTTTGAACTTCTGATTAACATAGCAGAACTGCTCAATTGCTCCACAGACTACCTACTGCTGGGTAAGGAATCAGAGCGTGAAAATCTTCGGGATGAGCTGCGCCAAATCTCAATAGAACTATCTTCTTTTGTCAACAGGCTCTGATTGTGACCAACGGCTTCCCTGATTGTGACAAGGTAGTTCCTAAAAAAGAGCCTTGCTTTCCTATAAAATAATTGCAAACAGAACGAATGTTCTGAGTGCGTAGCTTGACAATTGAATACCATTCACCAGATACATTACCGTGCAGAGAGCTATCAGGGAAACACGCCGAGACTTCCTTTCGGGAATAGCGATAAATGCTACTCTGGAATGCTGGAGTGCAACCAGCAAAGCGATGAACCTGCACAGGGACAATGATACTTCCGTAATTCGCGGCCCGGTCATAATGAAGGCGGGGAGGTTAGATTCCTATGGAGCAGCACAGCAAGCTGCCGTCTGGTGACTTCCCCTCTCAGGGCGTCGAGGACAAATATGAGAATACGCTTTATGAATTACGAGCTGCCATGGCTTTGCTGTGGCAGTCTCTTACATATGTTCCATATGTCATCCAAATGGATGGAATTTCAATACAGGAGGCGATGCCTATGATTGTTTTAACTCTTCCCCGGTTCACAAATTCATAAAGTCAAGAAAGGATCACACTACAATGCTGTTTACCAAACTTCGTAAGCCGCTGGCGTTGGTGCTTGTATTTTTGATGTTCTTCAGTATGGTGCCCTTCGGCTATGCGGCTGAAATGCCTTCTTCGCAATTTGAATCTGGTGTAGATCCTCCTACCGAAGAATCCCTGCCTGAAGATGAAACTCCCATCACAGAACCAACGATCACCAGTTCAGAGCCTGATCCCGATTCGGTTCCGGAAGATACTATCCCGGAAACAGAACCTGAACCGGAAACAGAAAGCTCTGAACCATCCGCAGAAGATGTCCCCCAGGATGGTCCTGGCATAATGGGGTTGTCACCCGGCGATAGTTCTACCTGGGCTATCGGCAGCACCCAGAAAAGTATTATGCTGTTTGACTTTGCTGATAACGGCAATTACACCACTGTTCTGAACTCTCAGGTTGCCTGTGCCTACAAACCTAATGGTACCGGCACCACCCGGACTGCGTACATCAAGAATTTGGGCTGGCACTTTGCACGGTATGGCGGTGTTGCCTATGCGGATGACCCCCTGTACTGCATTGAGCCTTGGCGCAGCTACGCAGCCAGCACCTCCGGAAACTCCGTTGACCGGGATGTGACCTTGGACGGCAGTGGCAGCACCACTGGCAGCAATGTGTGGTACGCTCTGCCTGCCGCACGGCGGGAAGCCATTGGTCTGATTCTGCTGTACAGCGATCAGATGTGGAATCACTCCATCAGCGTGACTACCACATCCAAAGCCAACAACCCCAATGTACCCCTGCGGATCGCCACCCAGTTTCTGATTTACGAAATTGTGTGCGGTCTGCGTGACCCCAGCACCTTCACCCTCAACTCCACCAACGAGTGCGGAACGGCTGGAAATATCTTCTACAATGCCGGTGCGGCATCTGTTACCAATTTTACTTCCAACTACAATACGCTGGTGTCCAACATTCAGGCGGCAAAGAAGATTCCCAGCTTCACTTCCGCATCCAGCGGCAGCGCTCCTACCATCAGCCTGACAGGAGAAGAAACCAGCGTCTATGACAGCAACGGCGTTCTCTCCAACTTCTCTTTCACAGACGGAAATGGAGCGGAGTTCTACAAGAGCGGCAGCACTCTGTACATCACGCAGGCGGGAACGATTTCTTCCTCCACTGTGTATAGGGCTACCCGGTATCTGCCCTCCGCGGCAAGCTCCACCTATAACATCTGGTATATGTCGGGTTCCAGCTATCAGACGACGGTATCCCTTGCCAGCGCTTCCAGCGGCAGCTTGAATGCCTACTTTAAGCTGAAAGCCCCTGATCCGGGAACCATCAGCCTGACGAAAACCACGGAGGATGGGCAGAATCTTTCCGGCTGGCGGTTTGCCGTGTACACCAACTCCGCCTGCACCAGCCTTGCGGCGGGACCTTACACCACCAACAGCAGCGGAAAGATTTCCATTACCGGGCTGACCGCTGGCACCTACTATGTCAAGGAGCTGGGGCACACCGACAGTTCCATCAACGCAATGTACTATTGTTCCAGCACCAATCCCCAGAAGGTCAGTGTCAGCAGCGGCGGAACCACTTCGGTCAGCTTCTATAACAAGCTGAACACCGGCGCTATCAGCCTGACGAAAACCACAGAGGACGGCAAGAACCTGTCCGGCTGGCAGTTTGGAATCTACTCCAATTCTGCCTGCACCACGCTGGTTTCTGGTCCGCACAGCACCAACACCAGCGGTAAAATTTCCGTCACCGGGCTTACCCCTGGCACCTACTATGTCAAGGAAATCGGACACATGGACAGCGCAATCAATGCCCTTTACTACTGCTCCAGTACCAACCCACAGACGGTAACTGTAACCGCAGGCGGCACCGCGACAGTCAGCTTCACAAACAAGCTGAACACCGGCAGCGTGAAGCTGATTAAGTCCACGAACACGGGTGCAAACCTGAGTGGCTGGCAGATCGGGCTGTATACGGATGCCGACTGCACCAACGCTGTGTCCGGCTCTCCCTTTGCCACCGGGGCAGATGGCACGGTAACCGTTTCGGGTTTGCAGAAGGGAACCTATTACGCAAAAGAGAATCCCACGGACGATCCCTATTGGGAATTTGACACCGCCGTGAAGTCTGTATCGGTTGCAGTTGGTCAAACCGCAGAAGTCACCTTCACCAACACCCATTACGGACGCATCGAGATCCACAAGACCACCAACACCGGCAATCAGCTTGGCGGCTGGACATTTCGGGTGAGAGATTCCGAGGGCAATTCCTACGGAGACTTCACCACCGATGACAATGGCTATGCCTGCACCCAGAATCTTCCGTTAGGTCGGTACACGGTTGTCGAGCTGCCCACGGAGGATAATTATTGGCTCACAGAACTGGGTTTCCACGATGTGACCGTAAGAGCCGGCGAAACCACCGTGGACACCTGGCTTAACAAGGAGCAGGGTCTGGTCTGGTTCTACAAGAAAACCAACACAGGCGAATCCGTGGAAGGCTGGCACATCACCGTATATTCGGATGAAGCCTGCACCCAGAAAGTCGGCACCCTTATTACCAATGCGGACGGTAAGGCGGGCTACTATCTTGACGCCGGCACCTATTGGGCAAAGGAAACCGGCGACGAGCATGGGAGGTTTGAGGACGAATACTGGATGGTGGATGAAACTGTCCAGAAATTTGAAATCAAGCCCCATGAGGATGTTTCCATCACCTTCACCAATGTCCAGTATGGCAGGCTGAAAATTTCAAAAACCGTGGAGGGCGGCGGTTCTGTGGAGGGCTGGCAGTTCAAAATTACAGATGCCGAAGGAAAGGTTCTGGACGGTTCTCCCTTCGCCAGCAACAAGGACGGTATTATTCTGACCGGGAATCTGCTGCCCGGACAGTACACGGTAGAAGAACTGCTTCCCGAAAACAGTCTTTACCAATGCGTCAGTGAAAATCCACAGACCGTCACCGTAAAACAGGGTGAGATTGCCGAAGTATCGTTCGTCAACGCTCCGCGAACCGGCAAGGTGACTGTGGAGAAGATCGACATTACCGGCAGCCCTCTGGCAGGGGCAACATTTCGGCTGGAATGGAGTGAGGACGGTTCTCTCTGGCATCCCGTGACCTACTCCGAAACCATTGTCCGGGGCGGCTGCTCCAATCCCGATGTAACGGACGGGAGCCTGACCACCGGGACGGACGGACTGCTGGAATGGGACAACCTCTATCCGGGACTACAGTACCGCCTGACGGAAACCAAAGCCCCGGATGGCTACAATCTTCTGGATGGAACTGCCTTTGAGGGCGAACTTGCCTCCGACAATATGAGCGTCAGTTTGCGAGTGGTGAATACCAGAACCTATACACTTCCCAAGACCGGTTCTACTGGGCTTCGATTGTTCCCCGTTTTTGCACTGATTCCGGCTTTTGCCTGTTTCTCCGGCCTTGTTTTTTCTATTCTTCGTAAAAGGAGATCGTAAATGAAACACTCCCACATTTTTGCCAGAGATCATCCTCTGGCTATTTTCATTCCACAAACAAAAACAAAATGACTTCAAGAGAGGACAATTACAATGAAATCTATCAAAAAGCTTTTTGCAATGGGCCTTGCCGTGATGATGGCTCTTTCTATTCCTTTTTCCGTGTCTGCCGCCGAGCTGGAGGATGCCCCCATTGATGAATCCAGAACCGGCTCCCTGACCATCTACAAGTACGATCTCACCAATGCCGAAAAGGACGGCGTTTGGGATTCCTCCTATGTGTCCACCGGCGTGTTCGACCAGACCGGCGTGAACGATGTGCTGGGCGGCTCTGGTACTTCTCTGGGCAACGGCGAAACCGGCTACGGCTACGCCCTCAAGGGCGTGGAGTTCAGCTATATTCAGGTTGCGGATATTGTCCAGTTCTCCGAGTCTGAAAATGACAGCCGCAACGACAGCCATGTGGAAGTGCTGTACGCCATCGACAAGACTAAGGGCGCGGACTTCCTGAAAGCACTGAACCTGGCAGATGGCGCACAGCGCTACACCAACGCCGATGCTCTGGATTCCACCAAATATTACTATCAGTCCGATGTGCTGATCGACGCTCTGGCTGCGGCTCTGGAATCCAATTCCACTGTGGTTAAGAACGCTCTGGAAGCCTACATCTCCGCAAACGGCGGCACTGCCATGCCGCTGACCGATGCCTACGGCAAGACCAAGGCAGAAAACCTGAATCTGGGCCTGTATCTGGTCGTGGAAACCAAGGTTCCCGAAATGGTCGTGTCCACCACCGATCCCTTTCTGGTATCCGTGCCCATGACCCCCGTGAACGGCACCAACGCCACAGACGGCGGCACCCGCTGGATTTACGACATCACCCTGTACCCCAAGAATCTGACCGGCATTCCCTCTCTGGAAAAGACCCTGCGGGAAAACAAGAACGACACCGGCAAAACCGATGCCTATGACCACACCGGCACCGCTTCTGCCGGTGATACCATCGACTACCAGATTATTTCCACCCTGCCCTCCATCACCTCCGAAAGCACCTATCTGTCCTGCTACACCTTTGTGGATACTCTGTCCAAGGGCCTGACCTACAACAAGGGCGATGTGGTTTTGGAGTTCTTCACGGACTCCGCCTGCACCGATTCCGTTGCCAAGTGGACGGAGGCTGACGGCAAATTTGCTGTTGCCTACAACACCACCGATGCCGGGGAATCCGTTATGATCATCGAGATGACCGCTGCCGGTCTGAACGAGATCAACACTTCCAATGCTGTGTACTCCGGCGCTTCCATGGTCAATTCCGGCTATTCCGACTGCACCCTGCGCATCACCTATGCCGCCAAGATGGATAGCAGCAGTGACCTCGTGTTTGGTGACAAGGGCAACGACAACAAGGTTGTCCTGACCTGGAAGCGCAGCTCCCAGAACTACTACGACACCCTGGTGGATGACTGCCATGTGTTCAGCTACGGCATTGACCTGACCAAGCTGTTCTCCGATGGCAAGGGCGATTTCACCAAGGTGGAGTTCCTGATCCAGAATAAAACTGATAACTACTTTGTGAAAGCCGAGCTGAACAAGGACGAAGGCGTTTATTATGTGGTGGATCATGTGACCGACAAGGCGGAAGCCACCCACTTTGTCCCCGTCAAGACCGCTGATTCCAAGGGTAAGATCATCCTCAAGGGTCTGGAAGATGACACCTACACCATGACCGAGGTGCGCACCGACAGCGGCTATGTTATGCTGAAACAGGGTATCGATGTGGTCATTTCCAAGACGGAAACCACCGGCCTGTGCGACATCTATGAATCCGATGTACTGGGCCTGATCCAGAATGACCCTCGGTATGCTGAAATCATCAAGGACACCGGTGATCTCAAAAATATGCCCCAGAAACATCTGGAACACAAGCTGATGACCGCTTCCGCTACCGTGGACGGCAAGAAGGTCAACATGGTGGAAGACAACGGCAGTATCAATGCCGAAGCGCCCCTGACCGTTGTGAATACCCGCGGCTTTGACCTGCCCAAGACCGGTGATCACGGTACCTGGATGTATAGCATCGGAGGCGTGCTTCTGATGGCTGTTGCTGCAAGTGCCATGTTCTTTGCTCTTCGCAAGAAGGGTTCCGTCAACTAACCTTTTCCATCTGTCCCGGAGGGAAACCTCCGGGACCCTTTTCTGGAGGTACATACTTTGTGAAACACAAAATATCTATCATTGTTGCCGCACTTCTGATCTTCGCCCTCGCTCTGGGGATAACACTTTACCCACTCATTAGTAATTATGTAAATCAAAAGTATGCTTCGACCATCTACACCAAGTATGAGGAGATGATTCAAAATGTTGACGAAACAGAATTACAGGAAGCCCGCAGTCTTGCGCAGTCTTACAACCAAGCGCTGGCACCGGTATCCTCCTATGACAAGGAAGGTATTTCGGAGGCCAGCCACAACTACGATTCCCTCTTGAACCTGGGTGGGAACGGCATTATGGGTTACATCGAAATCCCCTGTATTCAGGTAAATCTGCCGATCTACCATGGCACGGACACCGAGACATTGGAACGAGGCGTGGGGCATCTGCTGGGCAGTTCACTTCCTGTAGGCGGCTCCAGCACCCACGCAGTATTATCTGGGCACTCCGGCATGGCAGGACAGAAGATGTTTACCGACCTGCTTCAGATGAAAACCGGCGACATCTTCTATCTCCATGTGTTGGGAGAAACCCTTGCCTACGAAGTGGACAGCCTGAACACGGTGCTGCCCCATGACACCAGCCTGTTGGGCATTACAGACGGTTCTGATCTATGTACGCTTATCACCTGCACCCCGATTGCGGTCAATTCCCACAGACTGCTGGTTACCGGTCACCGGATTCCCTTTGAAGCTGCAAAGGAAATGGTGGAGGAAGCCCAGCTGGAGGATACCGAAGTTGAATCCACTTGGGAACAGGAATATCTGCGGGGGCTGTATATCGCCATCGCGGTTGTTCTGATTCTCTTCCTCATCTGCATTGTGGTGGCACTACTGGGGAGAAACAACGATGCGTAAACGAATAGCATTGTTTTTCCTCTTACTCATATTTCTTACCGGGTGCCTGATATCCCTATTTCCCGTAATCAATGAGCTGCTGTACCGTGAAAAGATGAAAACCACCGTGTCTGAGTTCCAGTCCAATACAGAACATCAGCCGCCTGTGATCATTCTGCCATCTGGTGATGCAGAAACCACAGAATACACGCCTGCTACCCATCCGGAGCTATGGGAGGATATCCAACAATACAACAGGCGGCTGTTTCAAAGCCGACAGGAAGGCATAAATGGCCTTGAGAGCCTGGAAGAAGCATGCTTCAGACTTTCAGACTACGGTATCACCGGCGAAGTGTTTGGCGTTCTTTCGATTCCGGCTCTTGGTCTGGAGATGCCAGTGTACCTTGGTGCATCCAGCCAGAATATGGCTCTGGGAGCTGCCCAGTTGGGGCAGACCAGCATCCCGGTGGGAGGAAAGAACACAAACGCGGTTATCGCGGGTCATCGGGGATGGAATGGCGCGGATTACTTTCGGTACATTACCGAGCTGGTGCCGGGAGACCACATCACGATAACCAACCTATGGGAAACCCTGGAATATGCCGTTGTTGGCACAAGAATTATATCGCCGGATGATGTGGATGCCATCAAAATCCAGCCCGGCAAAGATATGATTACGCTCTTTACCTGCCATCCCTATGCGTCAGGAGGGCGGCAGCGTTATCTTGTGTTTTGCGAAAGAATCAATAACGAAATCAGAAAGGATGATTCAAAATGATCAATCACTACCACTTTGCCGGAGGCGGCTGCAATGAAAATGTTCGTACCATGGGTTTCCCAGTACTCATTGTGAACATTGAGGCAACCGTTCCCTCTGTGCCCCGGAATCAGAAGGAGACCACCAATTTGACCAACAAAGAAAAAAACAGAGCCTCGGTATACTGTCTGTGTCCAAAGTGCCGGGCCATGTTCTTCAGTGCCAAGAAGTTCTTTATCACACGGGTTGATCCTTACCAAGTCGAAAAAGATGACTGCACTTTCTGCCAGACCGGTGCCGGATTCGACTACCGCGTTGTCCCCAGAAATCCCCGCAGCAACCGCAATGGAGGTTACCATGACTGAGAAAAGAATGGCAGGAGAGTATGAGATTGTTCAGGCAATCTCAGTCGGTTCGGAGGAGATTGTGCTTGGATACGCTCCTCATAATGAATCGCTTCCCTACATGACCGCGTTCTGCACCCAAAACGAATTGTTTACCGCATACCAGCACTGCATTGCAGATGACAGCTATCCCCATATTCTGGGCATTTTCTCTGAGCGCATGACAGACGCCGTCAAAGAATTGGAACGCCAGTTATCCGCTGAAAACACAGCAGCAGTGGACAACAGGCCCTACAACCAGCAGAAATGCCTGAGTATCGAGCAATGCAGTCTGATATCTCATGCTGACGATCTTCATCAGAAGGTGGTTATCATTAAGCCGGATGTTTTGAAACCGGAATACCAGCTGGCCACCAGGCAGCTTTATCTATGTACCGGAGGATTTGGTGCTTCCCCCAATAGCCGCGGGTCTGCCTGCTTCTGCACCAATCTATTTACCGGGAAGCACAGCCGTTTTGAACGCAGCGACATTCTTGCCACGCTTGAGGCTGATGCAGTACCCAAGTGGGCACAAGAGAAGCTCTGCGAGGCACTTCAATCTCAGCAAAAGAAAGACAAAGCAAAGGAGGCAGCACGATAATGGATTTCTCAATCAGAACTGCAACCCCGGCAGAGCAGATGTATGCCTACAGCCAAAGCAGTCAGATAGAAGGTCAAACCGGCTGCATCGGACATCTCCGAGCTGACTTCGATTCGGATGGAAACAGCTTTTATTCCTCCTGGGCAGACCACAATGTAAGCTTGAAGGATCAGGCGTTCAAGGATGAATTCGATCATCTGATAAACACGCTGCGTGGTTTGGAAGCTGCCGATGCTTCACAGACCCAACACGAGGCAATTCTTAGAGACAGAGCAGTGCTCACTTCGTACTGCTATCGGCACCCGGACAGCAAGAAACCAGGTTTCTACGGCAGGGAGCTGACTCTCAGAGCCGATACGCATAAACACGCTTACATTCTCCGCCTCAATCCTAAAAAAGGCGATTACAATCTGTACTGCTACTGCTATCGCAAGGACTGGTTTGACCGGCACCTGAATAACGCGGAGAAGGGAATCCGCTTTATTGATCCGAACTACAAAGAGCTGTTTCGGATAGAGGATGGCGACAAAATTCGGTACTTCACAAACAGCGGAGAGCCCCGACATTTGATTTGCCGCTACATTGACGACTACCATTTTGAGGCAACCAGCGACCGGGGGAAGAGCCTGTACCACATCTGCGAGTTTGCAGAACTGTACCAGAATCATGGCTGTCACGGCATCATTCCTCTGCGGCAGTCGCTCCCGGAGAGTTGCTTCAGCACCCTGGAAGCCACCGGGGAACTGATCGTCATCACGAAAGGTGAGAAAGGTTATTCACCCACAGGTGTTTTTCCACAGGACACTTCCCCAAAAGAAGGTGCAGCTGCGCTGAATGCTGCCAATGGTGTGACCAAAGCGCAGGAAGCGGCAATGGTGGCTGGTTCCATGTTTGGCTGGGAAACGCCTGCTGCAAACCCCAAGAATTATGATGCCCTCGGTCAGCCGCTCAAAAACCAACGGCGTTCCCACGCTGCGGAACGATAGAAAGGAAGCACAATGGATACCACGCCTCAGAAGCATCACCGTGGTGATATTTATTACGCAAATCTCGAACCGCATCTGGGCTGTGAACAGGGCGGCATCCGCCCCGTTCTGGTGGTGCAGAACAATGTCGGAAATAAGCATTCCAAAACGCTTATTGTGTCGGCCCTGACGAGCAGGACGGCTACTAAAGCGAAGTTACCAACTCATGTGTTTTTAGACCACATCCCCGGAATGTACGCGAGAATCCCATCTCTCGTCCTGCTGGAGCAGATTCACACACTTGACAAATCCCGCTTATTGGGCTATATCGGCTCGCTCTCCGATTCCCAAATGAAACAGGTCAACACCGCACTGAAATGCAGTCTTGAATTATGACAACCCAGCTGGGCAGGAGCTACCTGCCCAGCTTTATACATAGATTTTTAGAGGAGGTTTTCCCAATGGAAGAAATCACAGCTACATATACTCAGCTCTTTCAAAACTACCCCGATGTCGTTTCCACCCTGCAATTATGCGAAATGCTCGGTGTCAGTGAGCGTACAGTATATCGACTCCTGGTGACCAACCAGATTAAACATTTCAAGGTTGGCAGGGCTTATCGTATCCCGAAGGCAAATGTGTTTGCCTTCATGGAGAGTGAGAGCAGGGGTTGACAAACTTGCCGGAATCCACTGCCGATGATACCATATAGCCACGCAAAAGACCACCATACGAATGAACAGGAGGAACGCATATGGTTACAGGTCATTTAAGAGAGCAGAATGGCTATTTCCAGATGATTATGACATGGAAAGATGCCTCTGGAAAGCGGCGAAGTAAGTCCATCAGTACGGGACTTACCGTAAAGGGAAACAAGAAGCGGGCAGAGAAAATGCTCATGAAAGCCCGTTCCGAGTTTAACCCGGACAATCTCGCTGTCAACAAGGGAATGCTGTTCACCGATTTCCTTGGTAAATGGCTCAATGACAAGGTTACAGATATTCCCGCAGAGGAGTATTCCAACTTTGCCTACTATGTAAAATCGAACATCGCGCCTTACTTTTCTGCACACAATGCAAAGGTCACGGAAATCACCGATCAGGAGCTGATTGCATACTTCGAAACCGAACGCTTGCAAAACGGCACCGGTAACAAAGCCTTGCTGTCAATCAATCGCACGATCTGTACAGCGCTGGACTACGCTGTGACGATCGGCTGGAGGTCTGACAATCCGGCACATGACATCAATCCGTGCCTGATGAGCACCACCCCGTATTTTACTGATTTTCTGCTTGACTGGCTGAAAATTATGAAGCTTAAAGTGCGTCCGACGACCTATGCAAGTTATGAAATCACGATTGAATCGAGGGTGATTCCCTATTTCAAGGAAAAGCATCCAAACCTTCGCTTGGATGCGGTAACCGCAAAGCATATCCAAGACTACTACGCTTACGAGATGAATGTCCGCAAGGTGTCTGCAAATACTGTAAAGCATCGTCACGCGAACATTCATAAGGCACTATCTTATGCCTACAAGACTGATTTGATTCAAACCAATCCAGCTGACAAAGTTGAACTTCCGACAATCGATAAGTTTGTTGGTCATTTCTATAACGCTGCACAGCTTGAGGAGATGTTCAAGATTTTCAAAGGCGACCCGGCAGAATTTGGCGTAATTGCTGCTTCATTTTACGGTTTACGCCGTAGTGAGGTTCTTGGTTTAAGGTGGGATGCCATTGACTTTGAAGAAAAGACAATTACCATTCGTCACACCGTCAATGAGACTCGCATCGATGGCAAATACACACTGGTTCTGGCAGATACCACTAAAACAAAATCAAGCTATCGTACACTTCCTCTTGTTGCTCCTTTTGAAGCGATTCTCAAGAGAATGAAAGCGGAGCAGGAGGAGAATAGGAAGCTATGTGGTAATTGTTATTGCCAAGACTATCTTGGATACATCTATGTGAATGAACTTGGAGAACTAATCAAGCCTGGATATCTATCCTCTCATGTACCAGCCGTTCTTAAGGAGCATAACATGCCCCCCATTAGATTTCATGATCTTCGTCACAGCTGTGCTTCACTTTTGTTCTCACAGGGCGTCAGCTTAAAAGAAATTCAGGCTTGGCTTGGTCACAGCACAATAGGTACAACAGCCAATATTTACACGCATCTGGACGAGAATAATAAGCTATCGTCCGCGAACGCAATTCTCTCCATTTTGCCAGAAAAATAGAATCTCAGAGCAGAAAAACTGCTCTGAGATTCCAGATGGTGCCGCTAACCGGAATCGAACCGGTACGAAGATCACTCTTCGGCAGATTTTAAGTCTGCAGTGTCTACCTGTTCCACCATAGCGGCGTATTCAATCCCTTCAAATGAAGGGATATGAAGTTGGAGGGATGTTTTGGAGGGATGCTCCGAAACAGAGATAATCAAATTTGAAAAAGTTGGCTGTTTGCAAGCACTTTTCGGATTGGGTGCTGCATCCGGCCCAGGGGATTTTAAGTCTCGGGTGTCTACCTGTTCCACCATAGCGGCATATTCCCCCATGACGGGGGATATAAAATTACATAACAAATGTCAGCACATCGACACAGCCTATGGTAGCATATTTTCCGTCAACCGTCAAGTGCTACAGCTGGTCGAGATTCAGCGTGAAGGCTTGCAGACAGTTATTTAGAAACCATTCCAGTTCAGGGCTGTTCATGGCTTTCAGCGCGTCCAGAGTCTGCAGCGCCGCGGAGTCGAATTCTGTGTTGCCTGCCTTCTGCTCCTCCAGACACTTGATGTGGGCGGACAGCTTGTCTGCGGCCTTGACGAAGGGTTCCAGTTCCGCGTCGTCCTCCAGCACATAATGGGTGTAGCTGGAACGCAGCTCGGGGGGGAGCATGTCCAGCAGACGGTTGCCCGCAATGCGCTCCACCTCCTTGTAGGCGGTTTTGATGTCCGGATTGTAGTATTTGATGGGCGTGGGCAGGTCGCCGGTCAGGATCTCCGAAGCGTCGTGGTACAGCGCCGCCACGGCGCAGCGGTCGGGGTCGGGGGCGGGGAGGTTCAGAATGTCCCGGCGGATCAGCGCCAGAGCATGGGCCAGCACCGCGGTCATGTGGCTGTGCTCGGAAATGTTTTCGGAAAAGGTGTTGCGCATCAGACCCCAGCGGGTTATATAGCGCATACGGCCCATGAGAGCGTAAAATTCATTTGCCATGGATGATCTCCTCTATGTCCGCGACCAACTGCGCGGGGGATTCGCAGAAATGCTTCGCGCCGACTGCCTCCATGCAGGCTCTGTCCCGGAAGCCCCAGAGAACGCTGAGGCAGGGGACACCAGCGTTGTTCGCCGTCAGGACGTCCACGTCGCTGTCGCCGACGTAGATGCACGTATCGGCGCCGATGGATGCCATGGCCTTGTAAACCATGTCCGCGGCGGGCTTACGGGGACAGTCAGGGCTTTCCCCACGGGCGTAAATGCCGGGGAAAATGTCGGCGCAGAGGGTTTTGACCGCCGCGTCCGGCTTGTTGGAAACAATGGCGAGGGGGTAGTGCTCCCGGAGCGCGGCCAGCGCTTCCGGAATGCCCTCATAGGGCTTGGTTTTGATCTGGCAGTGGGCGCTGTAATAGGGCTGGAACGCCGCAAGCACCGGGGCGGGGTTCGCACCCTCCGGGACGGCCTGAGCAATCAGACGGGCAGCGCCGTTGCCGACAAACTGACGGACTTCCTCCACCGTGCGCTGGGGATAGCCAAAGGATGCAAGAACGTGGTTGACGCTGTCGGCAAGGTCGGCTAGTGTGTCCAGAAGCGTGCCGTCCAAATCGAATAAAATACCTGTTTTCATCATAAACCTCTGTTTTTCAGTACCCGAATGTCGTTTCCAACGAAGGTCAGACGCTGGAAGTCACCGTGGAGCCGGGACGCAATCTGGGGGGAGTAGCGGCGGCTCAGCTCGTCCACATTCAGGTTGGTGGAGATGACCATGGGCTTGACGGCCATCATTCTGTCGTTGAGTAAGCTGTACAGCGCGGCCGTGACAAACTGCCCGGGCATTTCCGTGCCGAGATCGTCCAGAATCAGAAGATCGCTGTTCGTCAGCTTGGCCGCTTCCCGGCGGGTGTCATCACTGGGACTGAATTTCGCCTGCTCCAGCTTGGAGAACAGGTGGCTGGAGGTTTCGTAAACAACGCTGTAGCCCCGGTCGGTCACTGTCCGAGCGATGCACGCCGACAGGAAGGTCTTTCCCAGCCCCGTCCCGCCGATGAACAGCAGATTTCCCGCGTTGGGCGTGAAGGTCGCGGCGTACCGGCGGCAGATGTTCAGAGTCCGCTCCATAATGGTACGGGGGCTGGCGCCGTATTTGGGGTCAACGGCGTCGGGGTAGTAGTCCAGCCGGAACTGGCTGAAGGTTTCCCGGCTGTTGGACAGCACGGAAATTTCCTTTTTCTGCTCCTGACGGCAAAGCTCGCTCAGGCACTCGCACATGGTAGTGCCCACATAGCCGCTGCCGCCGCATTTGTCACAAATGGGGCTTTCGTCCAAGAAGCCATCCTCAAAGTTCGCCGCGGCCAGCGCTGCCCGTTCCTGCTGTAAGCTGAGGTTTTCCCGCCGCGCCTGTTCCAGCAGCGCCTGACCGTCGGAACCCTGCAAAAAGGCCGCCTGAGCGGCCTGCGCCATGGTGCGGCGCAGAAGCATGTCGATTTCCCGGATGCGGGGAACTTTGGCGTAGGCTTCTGCCAGATGCTGCCTGTTTTCCGACTCCCGGTCTTCCTTCGCCTGGGCAAGACGCGCCCGGGCGCGCTGGACCACTTCCGCACTGTATCCCACGAATTATCCCTCCTGCAATACTTTCTGAATGGCTTCCAGCTCCGCTTCGCCCAGCTGGCCGGAGGCACCCTTCGGGACGCTCGTCTTCCGGTCGCCGGTGCGGACATCCTCGGCGCTGTGGAAGCCCTGCTGCTGCCAGCGCTGCAAAATCTTGTTCATGTACGCCCAGTTCAAGCCGCCGGTGTTCAGGCAGGTGCGTTCGTAGGCCATGGAGATCAGCTCGTCGTCCATGCCCATGTCCAGCCAGCTCTGGGCATAGCGCTCCTCGGCGGCGGTGAGACTGCGCCCCCGGATCTGGATCAGGTTCATCAGCCGGGACAGCCGGGAATTGCGCACGTTCTGCGCCTGAATGAAAGCGGCGGCTTCCTCTACGGTGTCGATGCCCCGTTCCGCCCAGTTGTAGGCTTCCTTCTCGATGGTGCGCAGAGACGGGTTGCGCAGACTTCCCCTCTGTCGAGCGCGTTCTTTACAGTAGCACACCAGCAGGGAGATCACGTCTGCGGTCAGTCCCAAGTAGCGCACAAAGCCCAAAAGAATTTTCAGTTCCTCGGTGTTCAAACTGCGGCCCAGCAGACGCTGCACTTCGCCGTAAAGGCTTCGGAAGGTGTTGTCCGAGTCCATGGCGTCCAGCACGTCCTTTTCGCAGTAGCTGGGGCGCTCGCCGGGGGCGATGTGGCTGGGACGGTCTTCCGGCCACAGACCCAGCTGCCGCAGGGTAGCGGCGGCGCAGCCGTAGCGGGGGGCGCTGAAATGCAGATCGGCTTCCGCGTCCTCGGGGCGGTTGCCGCTGTTTATGTAAAGGTAAAGCAGCGCTGCATCCGGATTGGCGGCGGAGAGCAGCCTGCGAATGTCGCTCTGGGAAATTTTGACAGGTTCGGTTATCATTTCGGTGCCTCGCAGAAAAAGTCGTTTTCCGTCATTATACCACACCTTCCCAACGGGGACAACGGCGGGGCGGCAGAGAATTTCGCAGAAAAACGAAGATTTTTTTTGGCAGGACACAGGATGTTGTGGGCAGGGGAGAGGGCAAGTACAAAAACCGGAGCCGACGCGCACGCGGCATGTGCATCGGTACTCCGGTTTTCGTTTATTCGCAAAAATTCTGTGGCAGAATGTACGCAGGTGAGACGTTCCCTTCTCCCTGCGCAGGAATCGCTGAACGCAAATCTTTTTCGCCCGCTCGCTTCCGATTAAAATAAGTATTTTAATCAGAAAATGGTATCAAAGAGAAAATACATTCTGTCTGATGCCGCGAGAAAGCAGAAGAAGCTTGTTTTCAGAGTCCCTAATTCGCGTCATACCGCTGCGCATTCGGCGACACACTTGACAGTAAATGAAATGGGCGAAAGCAACCGTCGTCACGTTTGGTTCCCGTTCCTTTGCTGTCCGCAGGTAGCTTAACCGGAACAAGCCTGATTATTCGGAGGTGCCTATGGAAAAATTTGTAACGTTGCTCATTCCCGCCCTTGTCGCGCTGGTGCTGGTGCGGCTACTGCTGATGCCCATGAAGCTGATCTTCAAGGTCGGCATACACTCCGGGTGCGGCTTTCTGTGCCTGTGGCTGCTGAATTCCGTCGCGGGATTCACGGGGGCGTATTTCCCCATCAACGCCGTGACGGTGCTGGTGGCCGGATTTCTGGGACTGCCGGGGATCGGCGTCATGGCGCTGCTGGAAGTTTTATCTATGTGATTATCACACAGTACCGCCCTCCCCATTTGGGAGGGCGGTATGCTTTACTTATCCAGATGTACGTTCAGATGGGGATAGGTCATGGTGATGCCCTGTTCGTCGAAGACGTCCTTGACCCGCTGGGTCAGGGCAAAATACACGTCCCAGTAATCCTCGGTCTTCACCCAGACGCGGAGGGTGTAGGCAATGGCGCTGTCGCCGTAGCTGCTCACACAGGCGCTGGGGGCGGGGGTCAGGAGTACATTGTCCATGGTTCCGGCCTGCACCAGCGCGTCGATGACCTTCTGGGTGGGAGCGTCGTAGGAGGCGGAGACGGGGATGTCCACCCGGCGGGTATCGGCGGCGGAGTAGTTGACGATCTGCGCCGCGACCACGGCGCTGTTGGGAATGGAAATGAGCTTGTTGTCAAAGGTGGCGAGGCGGGTGTAGGTCATGTTGATCTCCTGCACCGTGCCGGACTGCCCGGCGATCTCCACATAGTCGCCGGAGTGGAAGGGGTGGGTGGAAAGAATGGTGAAGCCGCCGATGACGTTGGTGAGCATATTCTGCAGCGACAGGGAAACGGCTAAGGTCAGGACGCTTGCCAGGGCGACGATGCCGGTAACGTCAATGTCAAGGCTGGAGGCTACGCTCAGACCCAGCAGGATATACATGGCCACCTTGGCAAGGGACAGGATCAGGCTGTGGGCGGCCTTTTCCAGGTGGGATTTTTCCAGTCCCCCCTGAAGCAGCTTCGTGACGACGCGAATGATCAGAAGGCCAATGACCAGCACGAGAACGGCGTGGAGCACCTTATCCAGCGCGCCGGTTCCCAGAGCGGTAAAAAAATCTTTCAGCATGGAAAACAACTCCTTCGGTGTAACAATTGAATGATGTAATTATAAAACGGGAACGGGGAAATAGCAAGAAAAAATGTGGCGCGGAAGTTGGCAAAAGCCGTGATTCCAAATGTTAATGGCATTTTAAGAAATAGACCTCTTTCATCTTAAAGAAGCCGGTGATATAATAAGAAAAAAAGATGACGAGAGGAAGGAAAACCACATGTACAATGTTCTGATTTGCGATGACCAGCCGGACATCGTCAACGCGCTGAAAATATACCTGACCCCCGAGGGGTACAATCTGTTTGAGGCCTTTACCGGCACCCAGGCGGTGGAGATCGCCAAAAACAACGACATCCACCTGATTCTGCTGGACGTGATGATGCCCGTGATGGACGGTATCACGGCGACCTCCAAGATCCGGGAATTCTCCAACGCGCCCATCATTCTGCTCACCGCAAAGTCCGAAACCGAGGACAAGGTGCTGGGGCTGAACGTGGGGGCGGACGACTATATCACCAAGCCCTTTGTGCCGGTGGAGGTACTGGCGCGGGTGCGTTCCCAGCTGCGCCGGTATGCCCAGCTGGGCAGCCGCCCGGAGGAGGGCAGCGGCAGCATCACCATCGGCGGCATCGTTCTGGACGACCGCACCAAAACCGTCACCGTGGAGGGGGAACCTGTGTCCCTCACGCCTACGGAGTACGCCATTCTGCACCTGCTGATGGCGAACCCCGGAAAGGTATTCTCCACCAAGGTGCTCTATGAATCCGTCTGGCAGGAGGCGGCGCTGGGCAGCGAGGGCGCCGTGGCAGTGCATATCCGCCATCTGCGGGAGAAAATCGAGATTAACCCCTCTGAGCCGCGCTATCTGAAAGTCGTGTGGGGACAGGGCTATAAAATGGAAGGAGGAAAATAATTTGAAATACAATATTGTATTCAAATTCCTCGCCATCGCCCTGTGCGCCCTGATGCTTCTGGGAGCCGCCGGAAGCGCTGCCGCCATCATCGGCATGACGGAATCGGGACTGTACGACATCTCCGTGGAGGAGCTGCGGGACAGATATATCCGCTCGGACGGCGAATCCATGGCAGACCGCATCGCCGTGGACTATGCCGAAGCGAACCTGGGCAGCGTGCCGGAGGCGATCGCGGGGGCGACCGTGTACGATCTGGGGCCGTCGGGGAAGACCGGCTGGCTTTACGGCGTGTTCAACCCGGCGCTGGCGGGCTACGTGCTGAAAGACGCGGAGGGGAACGTGCTGGAATCCGGCGGCGCGGAAAATCTGTCGGACGCCGAATTTTATTCCTTCCCCGTCAGCGGCTCGTATAAATACGTCCTGTCCGTCACGGAAAAGTCGGAGGCAACGCCTCAGGCGGACGCGAGCACCTATAACGCCATCCCGGAGGGCGGGGCATTGGTTCTCAGTCTCAGCATCGAAACGGAAGGCTCCAGTGGGAGCGTGGACAGCGTCGAACCGATCGGTAATATCTACGACACCGGAAACGGCGTTCGCTTTGAGGCCAATTCATCGATGGATGAGATAGACCTGTCTGGCGCACCTACCACGTGCGTGACGTTCGTTGGTGTAGACGGCAGTGTCCTGTATCAGACCTACAATGACGTGTCGGACTGCTTCTCGGAAAACGAATCCGGCTATCTGGTGTTCGACACGACCGGTGAACCGAGCCGGAGCGAAGTCCTGACGGGCGACATCCCCAACCGGGGCGCGGATATATATCGTGTGGAATTTACCACGGAATCGGCGTCGGGAGACAAGGGCGGATGGGGTCGGAGCGGCAAGCCGGCGGGCGTGCTGAAACGCAATGACGCGGGCGTCCTTTCCTTCCAGGCGAACAGTCCCTTCTACCGGAAGAATCTGGGGGAGGACGCCATCATCACCGCTGTGGAATTCTGGGGTGAGGACGATTCCCTGATTTATAAAGCGGCAAACCCCGCAGGTGTCGGCGAATTCGATTGGGACGCCGACGGCACGGCGCTCGTGTTCCTGGTCACGCCCGGCCTGACGCAGAAGGCGGCGACGGAAGCCGAGACCGTCCCGGAGACCACCGCAGAGACGGCACCGGAAACCACCGACGAAACCGCCGTTACCGTAACGATTCCCGAAACCACCGCCGAGACCGTCCCGGATACGACGGAGGAAACCGTCCCCTTCGAGACGCTGTCTGCGATTCCCACCAAGCCGGTGGTGACCGACACGGCGCCCGAAGACGTGACCTTCACGGAGAGCGAGACCCGTACCATGGAATACTGGGACGATGACGCCCAGAAGACCATGGTGGTGGCGTACCGCTACGCGAAGCTCCCGGCCTACACCATGGAGCTGACGTTAGCCCCCGGCGCGTACCGCTATGACGGCGGGTACGCTCTGCTTACCCAGGTGTGGAGCTGCCGCAACAGCCTGTTCTTCATCATGGGCGCGTGCCTGCTGCTGTTTGCCGTGCTGGCCGTGTATCTCTGCTGCGCGGCGGGCAGAAAGCCCGGCAGTGAGGAAGTCCAAGCTGCGGGCTTCAACTGCATCCCCCTGGACATTTACCTCGCCGGGGGCGGGCTGATCGTCTTCGGCCTTTTCATGGCGATTGTGCGGTTCGCCGAAGCCGCCGACCTGTTCAGCCAGAGCATTCAAACGGTCTGCGCCGGAGTGCTGATGGCGGGCTACGCCATGAGCCTGATTTTCGTGAGCTTCTGCTTCGCCTGCGCCGCCCAGTTCAAGACCCCCGGGGGCTACTGGTGGCGTAACAGCGTCTGCTGGCGGTGCTTAGATTTGCTGGTGAAGTGCGTCAAGGGCTGCTTCTCCGGCTGCGGCTGGCTGCTGCGGAAGCTGCCCGTGGCCTTCGCCGCCCTGGGGAGATTCCTGCTGGTGCTGCTCAGCCCTCTGAGATGGCTGTGGACGCAGATAAAGAAGACCTGCGCAAAAATCGGAAAATCCGTCAACCGGGTGTATTCCATGATGCCGCTGACCTGGCAGTGGCTGCTGACGGGCTTCATCATGGTGATGCTCCTGTTCGCCGCCCTTGCGGGCAGATCGAATCTGATGGTGGTGCTGAGCCTGTGCGCCTGCGTGGCCGTGGTGCTGTACGGGGCGTACTGCTTCGGCATCCTGCTGGAAAGCGCCAAGCGCATGGGCAAGGGCGACCTGGACACCAAGGTAGACGACAAATATCTCATCGGCGCGTTCAAGAGCTTTGCCGGTGACCTGAACGACCTGGCGGGCGTTGCCGTAGTGGCGGCGCAGAAGCAATTAAAATCGGAGCGTATGAAAACAGAACTGATTACCAATGTTTCCCACGATATCAAAACGCCTTTGACCTCCATTATCAACTATGTGGACTTACTGCAAAAGCCCCACACGCCGGAGGAGGAGAAGACCTATCTGGAAGTCCTCAACCGGCAGTCCCAGCGCCTGAAAAAGCTGATCGAGGATCTGATGGAAATGAGCAAGGCCAGCACGGGAAACCTGACGGCGGACATTACGAAGCTGGACGCGGTGGAATCCGTGAATCAGGCATTGGGCGAGTTCGCCGACAAGCTGGAAAAAGCCCAGCTGACCCCCGTATTCCGCCATCCGGAAGAGTCTGTCGCCATGATGGCGGACGGAAGACTTGCCTGGCGGGTGCTGAGCAATCTCCTGAGCAACACCGTGAAATATGCCCTGCCCGGCACGCGGGTGTATATCGACGTGATGGCGCTGGAGGGGAAGGTCATCATTTCCCTGAAGAACATCTCCCGTGACGAGCTGAACGTGGACGCCGACGAGCTGATGGAGCGCTTTGTCCGGGGCGACGACTCCCGGAACACCGAGGGCAGCGGCCTGGGGCTGAACATCGCCAAGACCCTGATGGAGCTGCAGAAGGGGCAGTTACAGCTGCTGGTGGACGGTGACCTGTTCAAGGTAACGCTGATCTTTCCCGGAGCAACGGAATGAAATAGGCCAAGGGCGGCGCGGAAAATTCCGCGCCGCCCCGTTTGCCGAAGGAATAGGCGCAAAAAACAGGGAGATATTCCGGCATGAAGAAAAACTGTTCACAATTTCGTCGCTTTTTATTTTCATTTCCGTTATTGCCTGTTCAAAACCGAAAGGTATGGTAATACCAGAAAGGTTGCGGAAGCCGTGAGCCGCTCCCTTTCAACTCCGTAGATCCTCTTTTCTACCTCTCTTCTTTCCAAACCCTTTCGCGGAAACCCCGGTGCCATGCTGGCACCGGGGTTTTCCACCCCCCCTGGGCGGCGGAGGCTGCTTCGGGAGACCACAGGCGGCTGCAACAAAATTGTAACCTTTGAAAGAAAAAAGATATCGAAATCAGAGATTGTCATTTTTCGTAGCTGGTAAAAAACGAATTTTATGGTAAAATTTGGAGTAAATTTCTTAAGATAAGGGCAAATGTTTAAGAATGTTATAAAGTGTAAAGAATTCTGTTACATTTTGTAATTTTCCTATTGACATCCGGGAACGGATGTGATATCATGCAGACATGAAAGAGATGCCGGGTGCGGAAGCGGCGGAAAGCCTCCCCGATTGGCGACACCAAAGGTTCCAGAGCCGGCAGCATTTCTAAAACAACCAATTTTCTAGGAGGTTAGAAACTATGAAAAACACGATGAAGAAGCTGCTTAGCCTCGTATTGGTGGCTATGCTGCTGGTCTGCGCGGTTCCTTTCCAGGCCGCTGCTACGGAAGCTGATGAAACCCTGACCGTCAAGACCTACGTTGGCGGAAAGTATGTCACTGACAAGTATGTTACCGTGAAGCCCGGTCAGAAACTGGAACTGACGAAGGAACTGGCCGAGACTCTGATTTACGGCGACAAGGAATTCGTCAAGTGGACGAACATGAAGGACGAAGAGACCACCGGCCCCATCAGCTATGACAACCTGAAGAAGGCAAATGCGAATGGCTACTACGTAAACCTGTACCTCAACAAGAAGGTCGAGGATACCCGCGTTGACGCGAAGGTTCCCGTTAAGATCTATGTTGACGGTTCTTACGCAAGAGACGGCGAGATCACCGTTCCCGTGGACGGCGCTGTGACGCTGACCAAGGAGCTGGGTCTGAGCCTGGTCAACTCCGACAAGGAGTTCGTCAAGTGGACCGGCGCTTCCGACAATGAGGCCACCGACGTCACCATCAAGTATGCCGGTATCGACGACGGCTACTCCCTGAAGCTGTTTGTCAACACCAAGAAGGCGGAAGAGCCCGCCAAGTATATCACTCTTAAGATTATTGACGACAAGGGCAACGCGATTGCCAGAGAGTTCCAGGTCGAGCCTGTGAACGGTAAGTCCTCCGTTATCAGCGACATCCTGAGCTACCGCTGGATGGGCAACTGGAAGGATTCCTATGAGTTCGTCACCGCCAAGAGCGATGAAAAGGGCAACAACCTGTCCCTGTCCACCACAATCGATGCCGGCGACTCCCTGACCGTCACCCTGAAGGCCAAGAGCGGCAGCACTCCCGAGGGCGACACTGTCAGAGTGACCTTCTACGGCACCGACGGCAAGGCCGTTTCCACCTACAACGTGACCAGCGGCAGCAGCATTGACAGCAAGAAGGTTTCCGACGCTCAGAGCAAGGCCGATAACAAGACCGGCTATACCTTCAAGGGCTGGAAGATTGACAACAAGGGTGACCTCTACACCAGCGCTCAGGTTGCCAAGCTCGTCATCAAGGGCAACGTAGAATTCTACGCTTACCTCGAGAAGGACACCACCACTACCAACAACAAGTTCCCCTACAAGGTTTACCTGCACATCTTCAAGGACAACAAGGTCGACGATCCCGCCAAGACCATCAACATTACCGAGGGCATCGCTCTGGACGGCAAGGTCACTCTGGACGAGGTCAAGACCGTTGTCAAGAACTACTACACCGCCAAGACCAGCGACGGCATCAAGTATGACGGCATGTACATGGCCAAGGGCAACTGGGTCGGAAACTTTGTCAACGACACCCAGAAGTATGACACCATCTCCGACACCAACGAGCTCCGCAAGGAGAGCGAAGTCCACATCAACGTGATGATCACCAACGCCAACGCCAAGAGCACCACCAACGAGAAGGCCGATAAGACCAACCCCAAGACCGGTGATATGATCTTCATTCCCGTGATCTTCATGGTTGTCTCCGGCGCCGCCATTGCCGGTGTGTACTTCTACAACAAGAAGCGCAGCGCCCGGTAATCGAGAATACGCTAATCTAAGAAAATCCCGGCAGCTTCGGCTGCCGGGATTTTTTGCGGTGTGCGGGGCGATTTGCAGAAAAGATTTTGCCGAAAAAGTATTCCCATTTTCACAGATATGTGTTATAATCATTATATCCCCTAAATTTGGAAAGCAGGAGGAATATAACATGGACAACTACAACGGCAATACCTACGCACGGCAGGACACGGACATGTCCGTCGGCTCCTGGATCGGCACCCTGATCCTCTCGGCAATTCCCATTGTCGGCTTCATCTGCCTGATCGTTTGGGCGGTGAGCAGCTCTCCGGAGAAGCGTTCCCGGAAAAATTGGGCGATCGCCCAGTTTATCCTGACGCTGATCGTTGTGGCTTTCACCATTCTGGTGTACGCCATCACCGGCGGCGCTTTCCTGGCATATCTGCTGGACTAAGACAAATCCCCCAACCCGGATTTTCCCGGGTTGGGGGACATCTTTTTTTGTTTCAGCACTGACGCATCAGGCGGATGTAGAATTCTACGGCCTTGGCGGCGGTTTCCAGACGGATGCGCTCGTTGTTGCCGTGGATGGTCGAGCGCTCTTCGGCGGTCAAGTCCATGGCGGAGAAGCGGTAGACGTGATTGCTCAGGTCGCGGTAGTGCCGCGAGTCAGAGCATTGCACCATCAGGTACGGCGAGACGATACAGCCCGGCCATGTATTCGCCACGGCAGAGGCGACCTTCTCCCATGCGTCGCAGCCGGTTTCGGAGACGGGACTTGGCTCGAAGGATTCCAGAGACGTGATCTCCACGGCGGGGTCGTTGACGGTCTTTTCCAGATACGCCAGCGCGGAAGCGACGCTGTCGGCGGGATTCAGGCGAATGTTGGACACCATTTTTGCTTCGGGAGGAATTACGTTCCGGGCAGAACTGCCCTCCATCTGAGTAAAGGCCACGGTGGTGCGCACCAGCGCGTTCATTTCGCCGCCGCTCTTTTTGCCGAGAGTGTCAATGATCCAGCCGAAGCACCACATGTTGGCGAAAATCACCCGGTACAATGGCGTTGAATACCGTCCCAGCGTGTCGAACATCTGGGCAGCGGGGCCGTCGATGTGGGCCTTGAAGGGGTGATCCTCCACCCGCTTGCAGGCCGCCGCCAGAACGCCCACCGGGGTATGGGGCTTGGGTGCGGAAGCGTGGCCGCCGGCGGAGACGGTGCGGTACTGGGCGTTCAGCATACCTTTTTCCGCAATGCCGATGAGACCGCAGGGCTGCTTCACGCCGGGGAACACATTCTCCACCACGGCGCCGCCCTCGTCCACCACAATGGCGGGGTGGATGCCGTGCTCGGTGAAATACGCCACGATGTTGACTGCGCCCTGACCGTTGATCTCCTCACCGCCGGAGAAGGCAAAGTAAATATCCTTTTCCGGCTGGAAGCCCTGACCGATGAGGTAATTGGCGGCGGAAAGGACGCCGTTGAAGGTGACCTTGGTGTCCAGCGTGCCGCGGCCCCAGAGAATGCCGTCCTCGATGACCCCGGCGAAGGGAGGCTTGTCCCACTTTTCCTCGTTGACAGGCACCACGTCATAGTGCGCCATCATAACGGCAGGGTCGCCTTCCTGCTTGCCCGGCCACCGCAGCAGCAGCGCCCGGTCGGGAAGCTGCTGGAAGGTGCAGGTGCCGAACACGTTGGGGTAAAGTGTCGGCAGCAGAGAGATCAGCTTCTGAAATTCCCCCTCGTCCTCCAGAGAATGGTCGTTGTAGGACACGGTCTTGCAGCGAACCAGCTGGGCGAGGGAATCCACGGCGGCGTCCCGGTCAAAGGCGATTTCTTCCTTGGTGACTTCGGGCTGGGGCTTGGGACGGAAGCGGATGGTGCGAACGGCGACCACGGCGATGAATGCAACCAGAACGGCGAGAATCAGATATCCGATCATGTTTACAGAACTCCTCTCTTATAAAGCAGCCGGGAAACGGCAATGGTGAACAGAACACTCACAGGCACCATAATGCCCACGGTACCGGCGTTCAGGGCGGGGACGAAAATGAACAGAACCAGCATCAGCACCACCGGCGCGACGGCGATCTTCCAGTTCCGGCTGACGAAGGCTACGCCCAGTCCGCCGAACAGGGCGGGCAGCATCTGGGCAAAGGCCGGCTCCAGCACCGGCGCTTCCAGAACGGGGGTCAGGGGGACAATCAGAATGACGCCGATGATAATAATGACGGTGGTGACGATGGAGGAGGTGGCGATGGCGATGGTGGAGATGACCTCGCCCTCCTCGGAGTTGGCGCTGACGTTGTTCTGCTCCAGAGCGTTGATGGCGCAGGGAAGCTTCAGGTTGGAGATGTTGCCGGTGACAAAGCTGAGGTAGGAGCCGCCCGCGCCCAGCATGGGAACGAAGGTAACGGTTTCAATGACGCCCACCGCCCAATACATGGGCGCGGTGGCGATCAGACCCACCACCAGCGCGCCCCAGTCCGGGGCGGCGCCAAACAGGGCGGCCACCGTCAGGGGGAAGGCCAGCAGCAAAATCATCACGGAAATGTTCCAGATGGTGCCGCTGCGGTGAACGGAGTCGATGTAGCTAAGCTGCTTTTTCATATCGGCACCTCCTTAACCCAGCCACGCGGTGAGGGGAATGGCGGAAGCCATGCCCAGCACCAGAGAAATGGGCAGCGCGTAATCGTTGACCCAGCTCCACTTGAATTTCTTCATGAGCAGCCCGCAGACCACCATGATCGCAGCGGATACCGCCATGACGCATACCGGCACAAGCCCGGAGGTGGCGGCGTAGTCCCCCGGCGTCCACAGACGGGAAAAATCGCAGAACACATAGCCCAGAAACGCGGAGATCATGCCGATAAACATGGCATTCTGGAAAATATCCGCCCATTTGGCGTCCCGGTTTTCCAGAACGGTCATGCCCCGCAGCAGCTTCTTGCCGATGACAGGCACCAGCCAGATGCCCACCATGATGGACAGGGTCATCACCAGCGCGATGTTGACGTATTGCTGGGCGGTCAGGGCACTGATTTTGCCAAGCTCTAAGCCCATGGCGCTGACGGCGTTGGATGCCGCGATGGCCTCATAGCTCAATGAGCCGACTACGCTAAGCCGCAGCCAGGGCAGGGGAATACCCAGACTTTTGCTTAGGGTGATGACGCTGATGACGATGGACACGGCCGGGGCGATGGTGAACAGTGCGGCGGTTTTGATGGTTTTTTTGATTTTGGCCTGATCCATGCCGATTTCCTTACTGCGGCGCAGAGCCTTAATAAGGAAGAAAATCGACTGAGCCAGAACCACGGCAATCAGAATTCCGGCAAGCAGGTAAAGCACCGGATGGTTGACGCTGAATTCCATGGAAACACCTCCGAAAAAATAGATGCGTTCATTATAGCACGGCGCCGTTCCCGAAACAAGAAGCAATCCCGCGAAAGAGAAGATTTTCCCGCGAAATGGCCTTGCTATTTCCCGTCGGATAGGGTAAAATGGTGGAAAGTTTTTGGGAAAGAGGCAACGGAAATGACAAAAGCGGCGTTTGATAACGATAAATACCTGCAAATGCAGTCCGCCCACATCCGGGAGCGCATTGCCCAGTTCGGCGGCAAGCTGTATCTGGAATTCGGCGGCAAGCTCTATGACGACAACCATGCTTCCCGCGTTCTGCCGGGCTTCCAGCCGGACAGCAAGCTGCGGATGCTGCTGCAGCTGAAGGAGCAGGTGGAGATGGTCATTGCCATCAACGCCGACGATATCGAAAAGAATAAGGTTCGGGGCGATCTTGGCATCACCTATGACCGGGACGTCATTCGCCTGATCGACATTTTCCGGGGCTTCGGCCTGTACGTTTCCAGCGTGGTGCTGACCCGCTTCCATGAACAGGCGCTGGCGAAGGCGTTCCAGTCCCGCTTGGAAGGGCTGGGCATCCGGGTCTATCACCATTTTGAGATTCCGGGCTACCCCTCCGACACCGGCTACATCGTCAGCCCCGACGGCTTCGGGAAAAATGACTACATTGAGACGACCCGGTCGCTGGTGGTGGTCACGGCTCCCGGCCCCGGCAGCGGCAAGCTGGCGACCTGCCTGAGCCAGCTGTATCACGAGCATATCCGGGGCAACACGGCGGGCTACGCCAAATTCGAGACTTTCCCCATCTGGAACGTGCCGCTGAACCACCCGGTGAACCTTGCCTACGAGGCCGCCACGGCGGACTTGAACGACGTGAACATGATCGACCCCTTCCATCTGGAAGCCTACGGGGTCACCACCGTCAACTACAACCGGGACGTGGAAGCGTTCCCTGTGCTGGTGGCGATTTTTGAGAAGATTCTGGGGCATTGCCCCTACAAATCCCCCACGGATATGGGCGTGAATATGGTGGGCAACTGCATCGTGGACGATGAAGCCGTCCGGTTTGCCTCCCGGCAGGAGATCATCCGCAGATACTACGTGGCCATGTGCGAGCAGAAGCAGGGCAAAGGCAGCGACGAAACGGTGCGCAAGTTGGAGCTGCTGATGAAAAAGGCCGGTGTGACCCCGGCGGAGCGGAAGGTGGTCGCCCCTGCCCTGCAGCGGGCGGAGCAGACCGGCGCGCCTGCCGCCGCCATGGAACTGCCCGACGGCACCATCGTCACCGGCAAGACCTCCGATCTTCTGGGCGCGTCCTCGGCGCTGCTGCTGAACGCACTGAAAAAGCTGGCAGGTATGCGGGACAGCCTGCACCTGATTTCCCCGGTGGTGCTTGACCCCATCCAGCACCTGAAGGTTGACCACTTAGGCAACCGCAATCCCCGTCTCCACACCGACGAGACGCTGATCGCCCTGTCCATCTGTGCCGCCACCAACCCCATGGCGGAGCTGGCCATGGAGCAGCTGGACAAGCTGCGGGGCTGCGAGGTACATTCCTCGGTGATTTTGTCCCCGGTGGACGAAAAGACCTTCAAGCGTCTGGGCGTCAACCTGACCTGCGAGCCGAGATATAAGGGATAAATAAAAATGCAGAATGCCGAAACAACGGCATTCTGCATTTTTTGTGGGATAAAGCTTAGGCTATCTGCTCGCAGTAGATGCACCTGTGGATGTCTGCGGCCTTGTCGGTGCAGCGGAACAGCTGGGGCAGCTCCTGCTCGGTCTGGGTGATGCACTTGGGATTGCGGCAGACACGGTCGTATTCCAAACCGGTCGTGTCGATGGCTTCTTTTGCGGGATTCCGGGCGGCTTCGTCCAGAAGCTTCAGGATGAGCGCCATGCGCATGTACTTGCCGTTCAGCGCCTGACGGAAATAGGCGGCTCTCGGGTCGTCGTCCACCTTGACGCTGATCTCATTGACACGGGGCAGGGGGTGCAGGACGCACATTTTCTCCTTCGCCAGCTTCATCTTTTCGGTATCGAGAACGTAGCTGTCCTTGAGCCGCTCGTATTCCCATGGGTCGTCGAAGCGCTCCCGCTGGATGCGGGTCATGTACAGCACGTCAAGCTTGGGCATGGCTTCCTCCAGAGAGGACACTTCCGTATAGGGAATGCCCTGATTTTCAAAAACATTATACCGAATAAAACCGGGGATTTTCAATTCCTCCGGGGAAATCAGAACAAATTGAATGCCTTTGTAGCGGCTCATGGCCTCAATCAGGGAGTGGACAGTCCGGCCGTATTTCAGGTCGCCGCACAGGCCGATGGTGAGGTTATCCAGCCGCCCCATTTCCCGGGAAATGGTCAGCAGGTCGGCAAGGGTTTGGGTGGGGTGATTGTGGCCGCCGTCTCCGGCGTTGATGACGGGGATGGAGGCCGCCTGACTTGCCACATAGGGTGCGCCCTCTTTGGGGTGGCGCATGGCGATGATGTCTGCGTAGCAGCTGACAATTTTGGCGGTGTCCGCCACGCTTTCACCCTTGGAGGCGGAGGAAGAGCTGGCCTCGCTGAAGCCGATGACGCTGCCGCCCAGCTCCAGCATCGCGGCCTCAAAGCTCAGGCGGGTGCGGGTGGAGGGCTCGAAGAACAGGGTCGCCAGCTTCTTGTGGGCGCATCTGTCCCAGTAGTTTTCCGGGTGGGCAATGATGTCCTTGGCGGTGGCGATCAGTTCGTCCAGCTCGTCTACGCCTAAATCCAGAATGCTGTTCAGACTTCTCATGCGTTCGCTCCATTCACGGCAAGATAATTTCTGATCCGCGCCACATTTTCGGCGTTGGCGGGATTTTCTTCCAGATAGGCGATGATGTCATACACATCCACCACGGAGTAGACGGGGAAGCCAAATTCCTCTTCCACTTCCTCCATGGCCAGCTTTTCGCCCTTGCCCCGCTCCTTGCGGTCAACCATAATAAATGTGGCGGCGACCTTGACGCCCTCCAGACGGCTTAAGATAGCCATGCTTTCCCGGATGGCAGTCCCGGCGGTGATGACGTCCTCTACGATGACCACGTCCTCACCGGCCTTGGGGACGTAGCCCACGAACACGCCGCCCTCGCCGTGATCCTTAGCTTCCTTGCGGTTGAAGAAGAAGGGAATGTCCAGCCCGTCCCGGCTCAGGGCAACGGCGGCGGACACGGCGATGGAAATGCCCTTGTAGGCGGGGCCATAGAGGACGGCCTTCCGCTGCCCCAGCTTTTCCCGGTAGGCGCGGGCGTAGAATTCGCCCAGAGTCGCAATTTCCTTACCGGTTTTGATCTCCCCGGCGTTGATGAAATAGGGAATTTTGCGGCCGGATTTGGCGGTGAAATCGCCGAATTTCAGTACACCGGCCTTTTCCAGAAACTGAATGAATTCTCTTTTGTAGCTTTCCAAAATGCTTCCTCCTTATTTCAGTCGCAGAATTCCGCCACGCAGCGTTCATAAGCGGCCACGGGGTCGGCGGCGGCCGTGATGGGACGGCCGACCACGATGTAGTCCGAGCCGATGGCCTTGGCGGCGGCGGGGGTCATCACCCGCTTCTGGTCGCCTACGTCTCCGTCGGCGAAGCGGACGCCGGGGGTCACGGTGAGAAAGCGCTGACCGCAGCGCTCATGCACCTTCCCCGCTTCCAGAGGAGAGCAGACCACGCCGTCCAGACCCGCGTTTTTCGCGGTCTCGGCGTAGTGCATGACCACTTCGTCAATGGGTTCATGAATGAGCAGGTCGGACTCCATGGCCGCCTGATCGGTGGAGGTCAGCTGGGTCACGGCGATCAGCAGGGGACGGGTGCCGTCCTCCCGGGTCAGACCCTCCAGCGCGGCCTTCATCATGGCGGTGGTGCCGGCGGCGTGGAGGTTGGTGATGTCCACGTCCAGATTCCGCAGGACGGACATGGCTTTTTTCACGGTGTTGGGGATGTCGTGGAGCTTTAAGTCCAGAAAAATCTTGTGCCCCCGGGCTTTGATCTCCCGGACGATGGCGGGGCCTTCCGCGTAGTACAGCTCCATGCCGATCTTTACGAAGGGCTTGCGGCCGGTGAATTTGTCCAGAAAAGCGAAGGTCGCCTCGGCGGATGAAAAATCGCAGGCAACAATGACGTCCTTACCCATTATTTCGCGCCTCCTATAATGTCTTTCAGGTTCTCAATTTTGTATTTTTCCATGACGGCGGGAAGCTCCCGGATGATGTCCCGGCAGGCGTAGGGATTTACGAGGTTGGCCGCGCCTACCTCTACGGCGGTAGCACCTGCCAGCATCATCTCCACCACGTCCTCGGCACTGCTGACGCCGCCCATGCCCACCACGGGGATTTTCACTGCGCCCGCGACCTGATAGACCATGCGAAGCGCCACCGGGAAGATGGCAGGGCCGGAAAAGCCGCCCATTTTGTTGGCGATGATGGGCTTGCGGGTGCGCAGATCAATGCGCATACCAAGCAGAGTGTTAATCAGGCTGATGCCGTCCGCCCCCGCGTCCTCACAGGCTCTGGCGATGGAGACGATATCGGTGACGTTGGGGGAGAGCTTGACAATGACGGGCTTTTTCGTGACCTTTTTCACCGCTGCCGTCACCTCTGCGGCGGCTTCCGGGCAGGTGCCGAAGCTCATGCCGCCGCCGTGAACATTGGGGCAGCTGACGTTGACCTCCAGCCAGCCCACCTGTTCCTCTTTGTCCAGCCGCTCGCAGGTGTAGGCGTAATCCGCCACGGAAAAGCCGGAGACGTTGGCCATGACGGGCTTGTGGAAGCACTGTTTCAGCTTCGGGAGTTCTTCGGATATGACTTTGTCCACGCCGGGATTTTGCAGCCCCACGGCGTTGATCATGCCGCCGGTACACTCGGCAATGCGGGGCGTGGGATTTCCGAAGCGGGGTTCTTTTGTGGTTCCCTTGAAGGAGAAGGTGCCGAGGCAGTTAATGTCGTACAGTTTGGCAAACTCATAACCGTAGCCAAAGGTGCCGGAGGCGGGGATGACCGGGTTGTCCAGCTCGATGCCGCAGAGATTGACGCTCAGGCTTCCCATAAAATCTCCTCCTTCCGCATGACGGGGCCGTCCTTGCAGATGCGCTTGTATCCCGTGAGGGTCTTGCAGGAGCAGCCCATGCAGGCACCGAAACCGCAGCCCATCCGTTCCTCGAAGCTCATCTGGCCGGAGGTGCGGGTGGCTTTATACACGGCCTTGAGCATCGGCTCCGGGCCGCAGGTGTAGAAATAGGAATAATTAAGATCGTTCAGGGGCGTGGTGGCGAAGCCCTTGACGCCATAGCTTCCGTCGGCGGTGGCGACGATTACCCGGCAGCCCAGCGCCCGGAATTCGGCTTCATAGAACACTTCCGATTGGGTGTTGAAGCCCAGAATCACCGTTACCTGCTTGCCCATGGCAAGCAGCCGTTTTGCAAGGTGGTACAGCGGCGGGACACCCACGCCGCCGCCCAGTAAGACGGGGCTGTCCCCGGCTGGGGCGAGGTCGTAGCCGTTGCCAAGGCCGGTCAGGATGTCCAGCTTCTCTCCGGGAACCATCCGGGAGAGAATTTCCGTACCCTTGCCCACCACCTTGTAGACGATGGTGAGGGTGCTGCCGTCATAGTCGCACACGGAAATGGGACGGCGGAGGAACTTCCCTGTGATCTGAATGTTGACAAACTGCCCCGGGGCGGTAATGGCGGAGGTGTCGCCGGAAAGCACCATTTTGTAGACGCAGTCCGTCAGAGGGGTATTGGATAGAATTGTGAAAATGCTCTGTTTCATGGTCGCTCCTTCCGGGAATTTTTGGCGTTGCCTGCTCAGGCGTCAATCGTAGAAATCGTCAGAGTGGTTTCTTCCAGCACATCCAGCAGAACCCGGATGGTGTCCAGCGCGGTAAACAGCGTCACGTTATGCTCCGTGGCGATCCGGCGGATTTTTATGCCGTCCCGGCCGCTGGAGCCGGGGTCGCGGGTGTTGATGACGTAGGCAATGTGTCCCTGACGCAGCGCGTTGGGGATTTCGTCGCTTCCGTCGCTGATCTTGCCCAGAACATGGGTGCGGATGCCGTTTTCCTTCAGGAATGTGGCAGTTCCGGCGGTGGCCTCGATGTTGAAGCCCAGACGGTAGAACCGGCGGATCAGGGGCAGCGCTTCCTCCTTGTCTCGGTCGGCGATGGTGGCAAGCACGGTGCCGTAGTTCTGCAGCTTCATGCCGGAGGCCTGCAGCGCCTTGTACAGGGCACGGGTCATGGTGCGGTCATAGCCGATGGCCTCGCCGGTGGACTTCATTTCGGGAGTCAGATAGGCGTCCAGACCGCGGATCTTGTTGAAGGAGAATACCGGCGCTTTGACGTACCAGCGCTCCTTTTCGGCGGGGTAGATGTCGAAGAAGCCCTGCTCCTTCAGGCTCAGACCCAGAATCACGTCGGTGGCGATGTCCGCAAGGCTGTAGCCCGTGGCCTTGCTCAGGAAGGGAACCGTGCGGGAGGAACGGGGGTTGACCTCGATGACGGACACGTTGTCCTCGGGGTCTACGATGAACTGCACATTGAACAGGCCGACAATGCCGATGCCCAGACCCAGCTTTTTGGCGTATTGCAGAATGATGCCCTTGACCTTGTCGGAGATGGAGAAGGAGGGGTAGACGGAGATGGAGTCGCCGGAGTGGACGCCGGTGCGCTCCACCAGCTCCATAATGCCAGGGACGAACACGTCCCGCCCGTCGCAGATGGCGTCGATCTCCACTTCCCGACCCTGAATGTATTTGTCCACCAGAACGGGCTTGTCCTCGTCGATTTCCACGGCGCTTTTCAGGTAGCGGCGCAGCTGGCTCTCGTTCGCCACGATCTGCATGGCGCGGCCGCCCAGCACGAAGCTGGGACGCACCAGCACGGGGTAGCCGATCTCATTCGCCGCTGCGAGACCGTCCTCGATTTTGGTGACGGCTCTGCCCTTGGGCTGGGGGATGTCCAGCTCTTTCAGGAGCTTTTCAAAGGCGTCCCGGTTTTCGGCTCTGTCGATGGCTTCGCAGCCGGTGCCGATGATCTTCACGCCCCGGTCATGGAGGGGCTGGGCCAGATTGATGGCGGTCTGGCCGCCCAGAGACGCGATCACGCCGTCGGGCTTTTCAAAATCGATGATGTTCATGACATCCTCGGGAGTCAAAGGCTCAAAATACAGCTTGTCGGCGGTGGTGTAGTCGGTGGAGACGGTCTCGGGGTTATTGTTGATGATGATGGCCTCGTAGCCCGCCTTTTTGATGGTCATGACGGCGTGGACGGTGGAGTAGTCAAATTCCACGCCCTGACCGATGCGGATGGGACCCGCGCCCAGCACCACGATCTTCTTTTTGTTCGTCAGCCGGGAGACGTTCCCGCCGGTGTAGGAGGAGTAGAAGTAGGGGATATACGCGCCGGTGTGGCAGGTGTCCACCATACGGAAGGCCGGGAACATACCGTGTTCTCTGCGGAAATCAGACACGTCCGTCTCAGAGCATTTCCACAGCCGGCTTACATATTTGTCGCTGAAGCCCATTTTCTTGGCGTCCAGAAGGGCTTCCGGCTCTTTGGTATGGAGCTTCAAGTATTCCTCCATATCCACAATGCGCTTGATGGCGTTCAGGAAATACACGTCGATGGCGGTGATCTCATGAATCTGCTCCACGGTGACGCCCCGGTAGATGATTTCCGCAATGGCGAAAATGTTGTCGGAGCGGAACACGCTGATATAGTCCAGCAGCTCCTCCGTGGTCATGTCGTCGAATTTGTGATGGTAGATGTGGTTCGCGCCTACCTCCAGAGAGCGGATGCCCTTGAGCAGGGATTCCTCCAGATTGGAGCCGATGCCCATGACCTCGCCGGTGGCCATCATCTGGGTGCCCAGAATGTTGATGGCGGAGGTGAACTTGTCGAAGGGGAACCGGGGCAGCTTGGTGATGACGTAGTCCAGCTTCGGCTCAAAGGCGGCGTTGGTGTTGGCGATTTTGATGTCCTCCAGCGCCATGCCCACGGCGATTTTCGCGGTGACCCGGGCAATGGGGTAGCCGGAGGCCTTGGAGGCCAGCGCGGAGGAACGGGAGACACGGGGGTTGACCTCAATGAGATAGTATTTGGAGGAATTGGGGTCGAGAGCAAACTGAACGTTGCAGCCGCCCTCCACCTTCAGCGCCCGGATGATCTTGATGGCGGAGTCGTTGAGCATCTTCATGTCGTGGTCGCTGAGGGTCATGATGGGGGCGACCACCATGCTGTCACCGGTGTGGACGCCCACGGGGTCGATGTTCTCCATGCCGCAGATGGTGATGGCATGGTCATTGGAGTCCCGCATGACCTCGAATTCGATCTCCTTGTAGCCTTTGACGGACTTTTCCACCAGAACCTGATGGACAGGGGAGAGGGCGAAGGCGTTGAGACCAATCTCCACCAGCTCGTCTTCATTGTAGGCAAAGCCGCCGCCGGTGCCGCCGAGAGTAAAGGCGGGACGAAGCACCACAGGATAGCCGATGCGCTTGGCGGCCTCCTTGGCTTCCTCCAGAGAGTAGGAAATTTCGGAAGGGATGACCGGCTCGCCGATGGACTGGCACAGCTCCTTGAAAAGCTCACGATCCTCGGCACGCTCGATGGACTCGCTGGAGGTGCCCAGCAGCCTGACCCGGCATTCCCGCAAAATGCCCTTCTTTTCCAGCTGCATGGCCAGATTCAGACCTGTCTGACCGCCGATGCCGGGGATGATGGCGTCGGGACGCTCGTAGCGGATGATCTTGGCGATATATTCCAGCGTCAGCGGCTCCATGTAGACCTTGTCGGCGATGATGGTGTCGGTCATGATGGTGGCGGGGTTGGAGTTGCACAGCACCACCTCGTAGCCCTCTTCTTTCAGAGCAAGACAGGCCTGCGTCCCGGCGTAGTCAAACTCAGCAGCCTGACCGATGACGATGGGGCCGGAGCCAATGATGAGAATTTTCTTGATGTCGGTTCTTTTTGCCATGGTGTTTCTCCTCTCGTTATTTGGCGGTATGGGTTTCCGGAGCGGCGTATACCAGCTTTCCGTCACAGATGGTGGCGATGCACTTTCCATTGACCTGCCAGCCCGCGAAGGGCGTGGCTCTGCCCTTGGAAAGAAAGTCCTTCGGGTCGATGGCGTATGCGGCGTTCAAGTCCCAGATGCTGTAGTCTGTCCCCAGAGGAAGACCGAAGCGTCTGCGGGGATTGACGCACAAAAGCTCCAATAGCTTGTTCAGGCTTAGAATGCCCGGTTTTACCAGACAGGTATACAAAATCGGGAAAGCGGTTTCAATGCCCACAATGCCGAAGGCGCTTTTTTCCAGCCCTCGGGATTTTTCCTCGGCGGAGTGGGGGGCGTGGTCGGTGGCGATCATGTCGATGGTGCCGTCCAGAATTCCATGAATCAGGGCCTCCCGGTCTTCCTTTCCTCGCAGGGGCGGGTTCATCTTGAAGCGGCCGTCCTCCTGCAGGTCGCTGTCGTCCATCACCAGATAGTGGGGGCCGGTCTCGCAGGTCACGTCCAGCCCCTCGGCCTTGGCCTTGCGGATGAGCGCCACGCTTTCCTTCGCGGAGACGTGGCAGACGTGGTAGGCGCAGCCGGTTTCTTTTACCAGCTGCAAGTCCCGGGCAATTTGCCCCCATTCGCTTTCGGAGCAGATGCCCCGATGGCCATGGGCTTTGGCATAATCACCGTCGTGGATGTACCCGCCCCGCAAGAGCGAGTTGACCTCGCAGTGGGCGACAATGGGCTTCCCGAGGGCTTTGGCGCGAAGCATGGCCTGCCGCATCAGGTCGTCACTCTGCACGCCCCGGCCGTCGTCGGAAAAACCTACCACGTCGGGCGCCATGCCCTCCAGGTCGGAAAGCACCTCGCCCTGTTCGCCCACGGTGATAGCGCCATAGGGATAGACGTGGATGCAGGCGGTTTCCTCGATGAGACGGCGCTGAATTCTCAGATTCTCCACGCTGTCCGGCACCGGGTTCAGGTTTGGCATGGTGCAGACCGCGGTATAGCCGCCCCGGGCGGCTGCCCGGCTGCCTGTGGCGATGGTCTCCTTATAAGAAAAACCCGGCTCTCTGAAATGCACATGCACGTCACAAAAGCCGGGAAAAATAACATATTCAGAAGAATCGAACCCGGAAAGACCGGGGGCGGAAAGGGAGGAACAAACCCCTTCGGAAAATACGGACCCCAAAGAAGCAGCGTAAACCTCGGCTTTCGTCATATCCGTCATGCTGATCTCCTTTCTAAAAAACGTCCTGCCGGAAAAGCGGCAAGACGGGCGGGATGAGCCGCTGAACTTATCCGTTAAATTATAGCATGGGCAGGAGTGGTTGTCAATTGGGAAAAATGGACATGGATACACCCGAAAACGGCGGGGCTTTTGGGCATAGGGGCGCGATTGAACTGCCCCCTTGTCTCTTTCTGGGAGAGGCGGTTGAGCGAAGCGAAGACGGAGAGGGAAAACAGGGAAAAAGCCCTCTCAGTCACCTTTGGTGACAGCTCTCCCAGAGGGAGAGCCAAGGGGTGTACCCTGTTTTATTTTTCTTCGCCTTCCGGGAGGACTCCCGATTCCTTGAGCCTGTCCAGCGCCGTCCGGTAGCCGCCGCCGTAGAGCAGGCACCGGTTGACCCGGCTGATGGTGGCCGAGCTGGCACCGGTGGATTCCGAGACCTCAATATAGTTTTCGCCGCTGTCCAGCAGGCAGGCGACCCTGAACCGCTGGGACATGGCCTGCAATTCCTTGATGGTGGCCACGTCCTCAAAAAACAGGCGGCAGTCCTCCACCGTCCGCAGGGACAGAATGGCCTCGAAAAACAGATCTTCACCGGGATGTCGAACGATATCCATAACACGGAGTCCTTTCTTCTGGGGTGCTTTCCTATACTTTACCACTTTACCATATTGAATACAAGTCCCTTTTGGAGTTTTTCGCAGGAAAAAGGGGGGAAGAAGGGGCAGTTTTTGTGGGTTCCTCTGAAAAAGACAAATGTCCCTGTATGAGATACTTTTTTCCACGCCAAATGCTTGACTTGTGCCTCCTGCGGTGCTAGAATTGGGAAATAAAATTTCAGAGAGGTGTTTACAATGGAAAGAAAAAATATTGACTGGGGCAATCTGGGATTTGGCTACGTCCAGACCGACATGCGCTATGTCTCCAATTTCCGAAACGGCCAGTGGGATGACGGCTGTCTGACCGATCAGGCCACCATTACCATGAGTGAGTGCGCCTGCGTTCTGCAATACGCCCAGACCTGCTTTGAGGGGCTGAAAGCCTACACCACCGAGGATGGACGCATCGTCTGCTTCCGCCCCGACCTGAACGCCCAGCGGATGGCCAGCTCCTGCCGCCGCCTGAAAATGCCCGTGTTCCCCGAGGACAGGTTCGTGCAGGCCGTAGTGGAGACCGTCCGCGCAAACTCCCAGTGGGTGCCGCCCTACGGCTCCGGCGCGACGCTGTACGTCCGTCCGTTCATGTTCGGCAGCGACGCCATCATCGGCGTCAAGCCCGCGACGGAGTATCAGTTCCGGGTGTTCGTCACCCCGGTCGGCCCCTATTTCAAGGGCGGCATCAAGCCCCTGAAGCTGCGCATCTCCGATCTTGACCGGGCGGCGCCCAAGGGCACCGGCGACGTCAAGGCGGGCTTAAACTACGCCATGAGCCTTTACAACATCGTGGATGCCCACGAGAAGGGCTATGACGAGAACGTCTACGTGGATTCCGCCACCCGCACCCACATTGAGGAGACCGGCGGCGCCAACGTGATTTTCGTCACCAAGGACGGCAAGCTGGTCACCCCCAAGTCCGGCACCATTCTCCCCTCCATCACCCGGCGCAGCCTGCTGCAGGTGGCGAAGGATTATCTCGGCATGGAGGTGGAGGAGCGCCCCGTGGCGCTGGCGGAGATCGGCGAATTTGCCGAGTGCGGCCTGTGCGGCACGGCGGCGGTCATCTCCCCTGTGGGCACCATTGTGGATCACGGCAAGGAAATCCACTACGTGGGTATGGGCCCCACCATCCAGAAGCTTTACGATACCCTCACCGGCATCCAGATGGGTCGTCTGGAAGCCCCCAAAGGCTGGATCCAGATCATCGAGTAATGTACAATGTTCAAAAAAGGCAAGCCGTTTTTCGGCTTGCCTTTTTTGCACGGAATTACGCGAGAATAGGCTTCAAAGCGTCGGCGAGAACCTTTTCCTGTGCTTCGGCTTCCGCCAGATCTTTGCCAAGAGTGGTGAAATAGGTCTTGATCTTCGGCTCGGTGCCGGAGGGGCGGACGATGACCGTCGCGCCGCCTTCCAGATTGTACACCAGCACATTGGCGGCGGGCAGGCCGGTCTGAGCGGTGTTCTGGTAGTCGGTGATTTTGGTCACCTTGTAGCCGCCAATCTCTACAGGGGGCTTCTCCCGCAGGGAGGCCATGATACCGGCCATCTTGTCCATGCCGGACAGGCCGGGGAACTCAAAGGAGTTCACCTTGTTCAGATACCGGCCGTACTTGGCGTAAATGGCTTCCAGCCGCGCCTTGATGGACGAGCCGATGGAACGGTAGTAGGCTGCCATTTCACAGATCAGCATGGAGCCGATAATGGCGTCCTTGTCCCGGACGTAAGGGCCTGCAAGGTAGCCGTAGGATTCCTCGAAGCCCAGAATGAAGCGATCCACCTCACCGGCGGCCTCCAGCTTGGCGATCTGGTCGCCGATCCACTTGAAGCCGGTGAGAACGTTGCGCATTTCCACGCCGTAATCCGCGGCCACGATGTCCGCGAGGGGAGTGGAGACCAGAGACTTTACCGCCACGGGGCGCTTGGGCATGGTGCCTTTTTCAATGCGGCCCTGACAGATGTAGTCCAGCAGCAGCACGCCCACCTCGTTGCCGGAGACCAGCTCGTAGGAGCCGTCGGGGCAGCGGATGGCAATGCCAACCCGGTCGGCGTCGGGGTCGGTGGCCAGCATCAGATCGGCGCCGGTCTTCTCGGCCAGCTCCAGACCCAGCCGCAGAGCCTCGAAAATCTCCGGGTTGGGATAGGGGCAGGTGGGGAAGTTGCCGTCTGGGTACTGCTGCTCGGGGACAATGGTGATGTCGTCAATGCCGATGTCATGAAGCACCCGGGTGACCGGCACCAGACCGGAGCCGTTCAGGGGGGAGTACACCAGCTTCAGTCCGGCGGTTTTGCAGATGCCGGGGCGGACGGCGCAGGCTTCAATGGCGCTGTACAGCGCCTCCTTGCAGTCCTCGCCCACGTATTCGATCAGACCCTTGGCGATGCCGTCTTCAAAGGCCATCATCTTCGCGCCGGTGAGGATATCGGTTTTCTGAATCTCCGCGTACACCACGGCGGCGGCATCGTCCGTCATCTGGCAGCCGTCGGGGCCGTAGGCTTTGTAGCCGTTGTATTTGGCGGGGTTGTGGGAGGCGGTGATCATGATGCCGGCGTTCGCCTTGTAGTACCGGGTGGCAAAGGACAGGGCGGGAACGGGCATCAGCGCGTCGTAAATCCGCACCCGAATGCCGTTGGCAGCCAGAACGCAGGCAGCGTTTCTGGCGAACACGTCGGAATTGATGCGGCTGTCATAGGAAATGGCGACCAGCTGGCTGCCGCCCTGGGTCTTGACCCAGTTCGCCAGTCCCTGGGTGGCCTGCCGGACAACGTAAATATTCATCCGGTTGCTGCCCGCGCCCAGAATGCCCCGCAGACCGGCGGTGCCGAATTTCAGCGCCACAGCAAAGCGCTCCTTGATCTCATTGTCCTGTCCCTCGATTTTCCTCAGTTCGTCGGTGAGGGCGGGATCTTCCAGATCAGCGCTCAGCCAGCGCCTATAATCATCTATGTACATCATTATCACCTTTTCTTCATATAAATGCACGTATAATATAGTTCATCAGACAGAAAAAGTCAATGCCGGAGTGGGGGCAGCCGCGTTATGGGGGCAAAAAATGGGAGGCGACGGAAATCCGTCGCCTCCCTTGCGTATTTTAGAAATGTTTTCTCTTGCGGTCGTAGACGCTTACAGCAGCCGCGCCGCAGAAGGAGAACAGCAGTACGCTGCCAAGAACCATGACGATCTCGCTGTCGCCGGTCTTGGGGATGTTGTCCTTGCCGTTCTTCACGGACTTCCACTGAGCGACATAGGTGACATCCTTGGTCACGGTGTCGGTGACCTTGGGGGACCAACCGGTGAAGGTGTAGCCCTTACGGGTGGGCTTGCCATCGAACTTGGGGGTATCGGTTCCGGCCTCAAGATCGCTGTAAACCTGATCCTTGAACGCCTTACCCTTCACGCCGTCGGTGTAGGTAACGGTGTAGAGCTCTTCCCACTGGGCGGTGTAGGTCACGTTCTTGGTCACGGTCTCGGCGACTTCGGGTTCCCAACCGACGAACTTGTAGCCCTTACGAGTGGGATCTTTCGTGCCGAAGGCGGGGGTGCCGGTGCCGTAGGGGATGTCTTTGTAGACGACATCCGCGAAGACTTCCTCGCCCTTCACACCGTCGGTGTAAGTAACGGTGAGAAGCTCGCACTTGACGTTGAAGGTGACGCTGGTCTCCGCAGCCGTCCACTTCTCACCATTCCAGGTCAGCTCGATGGTCTTGCTGTCACGGTCATCAAGGGTGTGGGGGCCAACATTCTCTTCTGCGTTGTACTTGGCAACGTAATCCTTTGCGTTTACGGTGAGGATGCAGGTGTACGCAGTTCCCTTGCGCTCGGGGTCGGAGACGTTGTAAGTGTCTTCGATGAGCGTGTAGGACTTGCCGTTGTGCGCAGTGGTGGTCGTGCAGTCCACCTTCGCGTTGATGCCCAGCCCCTTCAGTTCATCGTAGGTGGGCTTTTCGGGGGGGCACTCGACGTGGAAGGTGATGGGCAGTTCGGTCTTCGCGACCCACTTTTCGCCATTCCACTTCAGCTCGACGGTCTTCTCAGCCTGCTCGCCGACGATCAGCGCATGGGCCTTGCCCATATCGGAGCTGTACTTCTCGATGATCTTGGCTGCCTTGACAGTGATGGTGCAGGTATAGCCCTCGGAGGCGGTACCGGTGACGTCGCTGACGGTGTACTCACCCTGCGTCGGCTTGTAATCCTTGCCCCAGTGGTTGACGTTCTGGTTATCGCAGACGATCTTTACGCCTCTGCCGATCGCACCCTCAATGTCCTTCTTGCTGGGCTGCTCGGGGGGGCACAGGGTATGGAAGGTGACAGGCAGTTCGGTCTCAGCGACCCACTTTTCGCCATTCCACTTCAGTTCAATGGTCTTTTCGGCGGGTTCACCGGCAATCAGCGTATGAACCGCGTCGCCCATATCGGAGCTGTACTTCTCGATGAACTTGGCTGCCCTGACGGTAACGGTGCAGGTGTAGCCATCGGCGGCGGTGCCCATGACATTGCTGACGGTGTACTCGCCCAGCGTCGGCTTATACTTCTTTTCGCCGTGGTTGACGTTCTGGTTATCGCAGACAACCGTCACGCCTCTGCCGATCGCACCTTCGATTGCCTTCTTGTCGGGCTGTACGGGCTTCCACTGAGCGGTATAAGTGGCATTATCGGTCACGGTCTCGGCGACCTCGGGGGTCCAGCCGTCGAACACAAAGCCCTTACGGGTGGGAGTGTCGCCGGAGAAAGCGGGAGTCGGGGTGTCCTTCTCCAGATCGGAATGGACATCGTCCTTAAAGGCTTTTCCGCCAACGCCATCGGTGTAGGTGACGGTGTAGAGCTTTTCCCACTGAGCGACGTAGGTCGCATTTTCGGTCACGGTTTCAGCAACCGTGGGTTCCCAGCCGAGGAACTTGTAGCCCGCACGGGCGGGAGTGCCCTCGAAAGCGGGGGTGGCATCCTCGTACTTTGCCGTATAAGCCTGATCCGCGAATGCCTCGCCGTTCACACCGTCGGTGTAGGTCACGGTGTAGGTGTTCTTTTCCCAAACGGCGTACAGATTCGTCCAGCCGTTCACGGTCTGGCCGGTCACGTCGCCGTTCTGACCCTCACGGCTCCAGAACTTGAAGGTGTAGCCGGTGCGGGTCGGGGTGGGAGCGTCCGCGGTGGGAAGGGTCGAACCAAAGAGCGCAGTGGTGCTGTACAGCCGACCTTCGGTCTTGCTGTGGTCATTCTGGAAGTCTCTCAAGGCTTCCTCACTCTGGAAGTAAACGACCTGGTACTTGTCATAGACCATGCACTTCAAATTCGTCCAGCCGTTGACGGTTTTTTCCTTCAGACCGGCAGGGGGATTTGCGGGGTTCGCCTTGTAGTTATTCCACGCGCCGTCGTCGTACCAGCCGTAGAACTTGTAGTTCCCGGTGTAATAGTCGGCAATGTCGATCGTGGACAGGTCAATGACATGCCCCTTCGGCTGGCTTTCGAGCGGGATGTCCTTATAAGCCTTCGAGGTGTCGCCGTTGCGATAAATCACAAGATGGACGGGGAACAGCTCTTCTTCGCACTCGACAGGGAAGGTAATGGGGGTATCGACAGCCCACTGACCCTCTACGTACTTCAGCGTAAGAGTCTTGGTGTTGTCACCGGTCAGGGTGTGCTTGCCATAGTCCATGTTGTACCGCGCCACATATTTGTCAGCAGTGACGGTAATGTCGCAGGTGTAGCCGTCAGTTTCGTTGCCGGCAACATCGCCGATGGTGTATGTTCCACCTCTCAGCGAGAAGTGTACGGCGGCGTGCGTCTCGGGCTTCGTGGTGCAGGTCACATCCACGGGCGCTTTCAGATTGGACAGATCTTCAGCACCGGGCCTTGCGGGCGGAACGATCTCCGTCACGCACGCGACGTCGAAAACAACGGGGGCGCCGCTCTCAACAGTCCAGCCATTATCCGTGTGCTTCAGCGTAACAGTCGCGGTGGCGTCCTTGGGAGTATGAGCCGCGCCGGTATCGGTGTCGAACTGCTCCACGTACTTCTGAGAGTTGATGGTGACAGTGTAGGTGTAGCCGTTCTCGGCGTCGCCTTTGACCTCACCGGTGGTGTAGGAGCCGGAGATCAGAGCGTAGCCCTTGGTCTTAAGCTCGTGGGCAGCCTTGCCGTTGGTGCAGTTGACGGTGATATTATCGATCAGACCGCTGAGGTCGCCCTCACCGGGAGCGGTGGGCTTATCAGGCTTGGGGGGAGTTGCTTCTTCCCACACGGCGTACAGCGTTCTGGTCCAGGTGTTGCCATTCTTGACAACATCATTGCCATACTGGGATACGGCACACGTCATACCACCAGTGTAGATTGTATCAGACCCGTCATTGGCCTTCCACCCCTTAAAGACATAGCCTTCCCGGGTGGGGATGGTATTCTTCACTGTAAAGGAGTGGTATCTGATAGACGCATCTGTTGTAGACCACGAATCAGCACTGGGCGCGCCGGTGCCGCCATTGGCATCATAGTTCAGCGTGTATGTATATTTCGTGGTGGGATTGGGATTCTTCGCTACGAGATAAATCGTAGAACCCTTGTTGCAGGCGGTCGTACCGCTCTTGTTAAGCGACCACGTTGTGGGATTCGCGTTGGATTCTTTTGACCAACCGACGATCTGGTAGCCGCTGTTGACGGAAGCGCGGCCTGCGGCGGCCTTGATATCAGAAATCGCGATCGTGTGGTTGTTATATGCGGTGTCGGAGTGATTCGTCTTGTACTGGCAAACAAACTTGGTCTTTTCGGAAGAACCGTAGTTGTAGCCAATGTTGAATTCGTCACCCACATACAGGACGGTGAATCGGACATCGATCTTATGCCCGGTGTTCAAAGCGGCGAGATCTACATCGGGTCCGGGAATCGTCGGCAAGGTCACTCTTCTTGGACCGGTCTTGCCCTCCTCCCATTTGGCGGCATAGGTGACATTCGCAGTCACGGTTTCCGCAACGGCGGGATTCCAGCCGGCGAAGGTATAGCCTTCCCGGGCAAGGGAGCCGCTGAAAGCGGGGGTCGCGGTACCGGACGGCAGGTTGCTGTGAACCTCATTGTCAAATACTGCGCCGTCTGCACCGTCAGTGTATGTAACGGTGAATGTTTTCGGCTCTTCCGGTGCAGGGGGATTCTCGTTCTTAGGCTGCCCCTGCGCGGGGGGGTCGGTCTTCTTCTCGCCCTCGTCCACTACGACGGTCTTGGGCTGGGTTTCGTCAGCCCCCGTCGTATCCTCTGCCAACGCAGCCGTGGGCAGAAGTGTGAAGACCATGAACAGTGCCAGAAACAGACTGAAAATTCTGCGCAAACCATGGTTTTTCATCATGAAATACTCTCCTTTCATTTGGCGATCCATGCCGGAGGCACAGACTGTCTGCACGGTAATGCCATCATTACCTTTATGCCTGAATTATACGCAATATCACGCCAAAAGTCAATGGAAAAAGACGTCGATTTTCTGCAATTAGGCAAAAAACAGGGCCGTCTCCATGAGACAGCCCTGTTATATGCGGGAATGGAATGACGGTCACTTTTTTCGGGCGACGACAACGAAGCGGCCGTCCTCCACGTGGTAGGCGCAGGTCACCAGCGTGATGAGCTTGTCACCGTAGGCCGCGGTGACGCCGGTGTCGTAGAGCGCCTTGGAGCGGAAATTCGAGATGGCGTTGTTGAAGTCCGCTTCGTCCGCCGCGTCGATGAACTGATAGAACTTGAAGCAGTTCTCGTAGGTGTAATAGACCCGGTCATAGAAGGCTGCAAGCACCTCGTACTCGCCCTCCTCATAGAGGGTGTCGAAGTGGATGGTGGGGTGCGCCTGCCAGTAGGATTTGCTCTCATACTTGGGCAGGGAGCGGAACATGCTGCCGTCCAGCATGTTGTGGCCGTAGATCAGCAGATTGTCGCTGTCGGCGGAGCAGTTGGCGTCGATGAAGGGAATGCCGCCGAAGCTGTACTCCCGCTTAAAATTCGTGTGCAGATATTTTTCCGGATCGGTGGGGGTGTGCATCACCGGGTAGTCGATGACGGTGCCGTCGATGCGCAGCCAGCCGAACAGATCGTGGTTCTGCTCATACAGGGGGGCATACTTCGCCAGCATCACCGGCTCCGTCGGCTCAGGCTCCGTGGGGACGGTGGTTTCCGTGGTCGGCCCGGTGGATTGGGTCTCCGGCGGCGTGGTCTCCACGGGGGCAGCGGTGGCCGTGGCGTTTTCCTCCACCATTTCGGAGAGTTTGCGGAAATCACTGCGGGCTTTGCCCATATGGATCAGGATGGCAGCCACCGCGATCAGCGCGACGCAGAACACTGCCACGAGGATGATGAAAAGGGGATTGGGGCCTCTTCTTCTCCGTCTGCGCTGCCCGGCGTCATTGCGGCGGGGCGGGACGGGGGTGCGGGGTGTCTGGAATTTGCCTTGCCTGTTTGCCATGTTTCTTTCCTCTCAATATGGGATGCTCCAGGGCATCCGCCGGAAAAGGGCGGCGACGGAATCTCCGCCACCGCCCTCGTTCAACAGTTTACGTTGTTTTCTTAACCCTGTCTTCTCTTGCGGTCGTAGACGCAGACAGCAGCCGCGCCGCAGAAGGAGAACATCAGAACGCTGCCCAGAATCATGGCGATCTCACCGCTGCCGGTCTTGGGAACGTTGTCCTTGCCGGAGTTGGACTTCCACTGGGCGACATAGGTGACATCCTTGGTCACGGTTTTGGAGACCTTTGGCGCCCAGTCGCTGAAAGTGTAGCCCCTGCGGGTGGGCTTGCCGTCGAACGCGGGGGTGGCGGTGCCGGACAGCAGGTTGTCATAAACCTGATCCTTGAACGCCTTACCCTTTGCGCCGTCGGTGTAGGTCACGGTGTAGAGTTTCTCCCACTTGGCGGTGTAGGTGACATTCTTTGTCACGGTCTTGGAAACCTCAGGATCCCAACCGCCAAACCGATAGCCCTCACGGGTGGGAGTTACTTTTAAAGCGGGGGTATCGGTGCCGGACAGCAGATTGCCATAAGCCTGATCGGCAAAGACTTCCTCATTATCCACGCCATCGGTGTAGGTCACGGTGTATTTTTCCTCGTCCTCGTCCGCCTTCCCGTTTCCGTTGGCATCAGTCTTCCAGGTGGCAGCATAGGTGGCGTTTTCGGTCACCCTGTCAGCAATTACAGGAGCCCAGCCGCTGAAAACATAGCCTTCCCGGGCGGGAGTGCCATTAAATGCGGGTGTTTCGGCATTCTCCGGCACCACGGTATTCTGATCCTCAAATATCTCCGCGCCATCTACACCGTCGGTATACGTTACAGAATAGCCAGTTTCCTTCGTCTCAGCATCGTAGCCACAGTAATCGCAGACCTTTTTCACGGATTTGGTATAATGTGTACCGTCCTCTGCCTTTACCCATTCGGTTGTGGTTACCGTGTAAGCATTGTCCTTGTAGCCGTCGGTATACTCCGGATGTAACTCATGGCCGAGCATTTCGCCGTTCTCAAAAACGGGAGTGCTATCAAAGGTGACAACGCTTCTTCCGGTGTTGTTCCCGGGCTTTCCGCCGAAGCCGAACCATCTGCTGCAGGTGACTTTATCGCGGTACACCGAGCCATTGATGGAATTATTTCCGGAAATGTGAATGCGGTACTTATAGTCGCCCATGTTGCTGTCGTTGATATTCAGTACATTCTTGATGGCTGCCTCGGAATTGACAGTGCAATTATTGAAATTCACGATAATATCATGTTTCCCGGCACTGTAGTCCGTGTAGACATTGATCGTTTTTCCGGAAGAATTAAAGGTACAGCCATCAAAGGTCATTTCCGGCGAGATATATGTCCATACTGCATAATCGCCGTTCGGACAGAAAAAGGTTGTATTTCTGAATGTGGCGGAGCTGTAGCCCCAATAAAAGGTCTTGCCGTTTATTACGCAGTTTTCAACGACGGTCTTATCTGCGCGAATAAAGCCAAGGTAATCGGCTGAACCCGATTGCAAGGTCATATTCCGAAATGTGATTGTGCCGGAGCCGTCGAAACTATAATCGCCATTGTATTCCGTCCCAAAATAAGCCGGATCAGGCAACGTTGCACCAATGCCCCATGCGGTTTTATCGGCTCCCTGCCCCACAAATGTGAGGTTTTTTCCTTTTGTATCTGCACCTTTTTTGTAAAGCGTGAATTTCCCTTCCCCAAGTACGATGGTATCACCGCTTGCAGCGGCATTTACCGCCTCCTCCAATGTCGGGTATCCGGTTTCCCCAATCCATGCAACGGAAGGCGCAGCCGGGGGTGCGGCCGCGGGCGCAGCCGCGGGCGCGGCGGTGCCGTTCTCCGAGGACGTGCCTGCACCGTTCTCCGAGGTCGTGTCTGCACCGTTCTCCGGGGTCGTGTCTGCACCGTTCTTCGAGGGCGTGTCTGCACCGTTCTCCGAGGGCGTGTCTGCACCGTTCTCCGAGGATACGGTGGTACCATCCTCAGCAAATGCGACGGTGGGCAGCAATCCCGCAAGCATAGTACAGCACAGCAGGATGCTGAGCAGTATAGAAAGCTTACTTCTTGTTCTCATAAAAATACCTCCAAATTGTTTAATCGGTGGTTATCGGAAACCTCCCCAAAGCGCAAAAAACTGAGGGAGGCGCAATATACCAACGCCACTAAGTTAGTGGCGAAGTCAACAAGAGTATTTCTGTAAAAATGAGTCAATCCCCGTGCGGGATGCACTTTTCTGCAAAAAGGCATGCCAAATAAGCGGATCAAAAAATCCTGAAGCAAACTGCCAAACAGTGCGTCTTTATTCTTGTACCTTGTGTAGATTGCCCCCGTGGTGACACCGGCTTTGTCAGCGATCTTGTGAAGCGAGGCTTTCTGAAAGCCGTAGGTAAGAAACTCCGAGTATGCAGCCTGAACGATCCCGTCCTCCAGGGAGTGATCCTTATTGGCCATGTTTCCGCCTCACGCTTTGCAATAACATCATTCTTGATAACGGCATGATTATAGCATCACTCCTGCGTTTTGTCAATGCGTATTGCGCACTGCCTCGCAAAACACTCCTTGACAAATCCCGGTTCAGAAAGGAAATGGATATGCTTGGGCAAATCACAGCCCGTGACAATCTGATACTAGTGTTACAAAAAGATTGTTATTGCAGTTATCATGCCTATCCTGCAACCTCATGATACTGTCCACGAATTGGGGTTTTCCCCTCTGAGGGGTGTCCACTTTTCAGGGATACCCCTCACCCTCCGTATCCATTTTTATGGGTACAGTGCATTATGGGTACAGTTTACTTCGCTCAGACACCTCTCCCAGAGGGAGAGGCAAGGGGGGCGTCCGCACAGTAAAAATTGGCTCCCGAATGTTCGGGAGCCAATCAAATGGGTGTTGACGGTTAAGCCTTGCCGGCGCAGCCCAGAACGTCCACCAGCTTGTGGCGAACCAGTTCCTTGATGTTGGCACGGGCGGGCTTCAGGTACTCGCGGGGGTCGAACTTGTCGGGATGCTCGTTGAAGAACTGACGGATGGTGCCGGTCATGGCAAGACGCAGGTCGGAGTCGATGTTGATCTTGCAGACGGACAGCTCGGCAGCGTGGCGCAGCTGCTCTTCGGGGATACCCACGGCGTCGGGCATCTTGCCGCCGTTCTCGTTGATCATCTTCACGTAGTTCTGAGGAACGGAAGAGGAACCGTGCAGAACGATGGGGAAGCCGGGCAGACGGCGGGAGACTTCCTCCAGAACGTCGAAGCGCAGGGGAGGCGGAACCAGAATGCCCTGCTCGTTGCGGGTGCACTGGGCAGCGGTGAACTTGTAAGCGCCGTGGCTGGTGCCGATGGCGATGGCCAGGGAATCGCAGCCGGTCTTGGTCACGAACTCTTCCACTTCCTCGGGACGGGTGTAGGAGGCGGCGTGAGCAGCGACCTTGACTTCGTCCTCGATGCCGGCCAGAGTGCCCAGCTCGGCCTCAACGACGACACCGTGGTCATGAGCATACTCAACGACCTTGCGGGTGATCTCGATGTTCTCGGCGAAGGGCTTGGAGGAGGCGTCGATCATGACGGAGGTGAAGCCGCCGTCGATGCAGGCCTTGCAGGTCTCGAAGTCGGGGCCGTGATCCAGATGCAGAGCGATGGGGATCTCGGGGCACTCGATGACAGCAGCCTCCACCAGCTTTACCAGGTAGGTGTGGTTGGCGTAGGCGCGGGCGCCCTTGGAGACCTGCAGGATAACGGGAGCCTTCTCCTCGCGGCAGGCCTCGGTGATGCCCTGAACGATTTCCATGTTGTTGACGTTGAAAGCGCCGATGGCGTAGCCGCCGTCGTAAGCCTTCTTGAACATCTCAGTTGTGGTTACAAGAGCCATTTGGAATCATCCTTTCTTAAACTGCGGGTCATGACCCGCTTTTATTCCGCTGACATTATAGCATATTTTTCGGGTTTTTCAATATAAATATTTTGATACTTCCGTCCCGGCAAAATGTTCATTTTCACCAGAAAAACGCCCCCCGGCGGTGCCGTCAGTGCCAATTTGAAAGGAAAACCGGAATCCTGAAAGTTCTCCCGGGAAAAAATCAGAATTTTGCTATTTACGTTTGGCGAAAAATAGAGTATAATCTCCTTTGAACAAAATTCAGTAAGGAGTGTATACATCCATGAAACTGTCCCCTCTCCAGGTAGCAAGATACCAGTACAGTCCCAAGCTTCCGGGTATGCTCAGAAACGGGATTTCTGATATTTGTGTGTGCAGCGGCGGCGCCACCGAGAGCGTCGCGGATCAGGAAAAGATCAAGGCGCTGTTCCCCAATACCTACGGCAAAAACGAGATCACCTTCCAGAAGGGTAAGAACACCTCCGCGCCTAAGAAGCAGATCGTGGGCGTGATTCTTTCCGGCGGTCAGGCGCCCGGCGGCCACAACGTCATCTGCGGTCTGTACGACGCGCTGAAGGCCTGCGACAAGGAAAACGTCCTCTACGGCTTCAAGGGCGGCCCCAGCGGCCTGCTGGAGGATAACTACCTGATCTTCGACGACGAATACATCAACCAGTACCGCAACACCGGCGGATTTGACATCATCGGCTCCGGCAGAACCAAGCTGGAAACCGAGGAGCAGTTCGCCGTTGCCGAGGGCGTCTGCAAGAAGCACGGCATCACCGCCATCGTCATCATCGGCGGCGACGACTCCAACACCAACGCCGCGGTTCTCGCCGAGTATTTTGCCGCCCACAACAGCGGCATTCAGGTCATCGGCTGCCCCAAGACCATCGACGGCGACCTGAAGAACGAGGACATCGAGTGCTCCTTCGGCTTCGACACCGCCACCAAGACCTACAGTGAGATCATCGGCAACATCGAGCGCGACGCCAACTCCGCCAAGAAGTATTGGCACTTTGTCAAGGTCATGGGTCGTTCCGCTTCCCATGTGGCGCTGGAATGCGCCCTGGAAACCCAGCCCAACATCTGCCTGATTGGCGAGGAAGTGGCCGAGAAGAAGATGTCCCTCGCCCAGATCGCGGACTACATTGCCGACTCCGTGGCCACCCGGGCGGCGAAGGGCTGGAACTTCGGCGTTGCCATCATCCCCGAGGGTATCGTGGAGTTCGTTCCCGAATTCTCCGTGCTGATCGCGGAGATCAACGAACTGCTGGCTGGCGAGAAGACCGCCCAATTCAACGCCCTGCCCACTTGGGAAGAGAAGTACGCCTTCATCAAGAATGGCCTGACCAAGCAGTCCATGGACGTGTTCGCCATTCTGCCCCAGAGCATCCAGCAGCAGCTGTTCCTGGAGCGCGACCCCCACGGCAACGTGCAGGTCTCCCTCATCGAGTCCGAGAAGCTGTTCTCCGCCCTGGTCAGAGACAATCTGGCTGCCCGGAAGGCCGCCGGAACTTACAACGGCAAGTTCTCCACCCAGCATCACTTCCTGGGCTACGAAGGCCGCTGCGCATTCCCCTCCAACTTTGACGCCGATTACTGCTACTCTCTGGGCTACAACGCCTTCATGCTGATCCAGTACGGCTACACCGGCTATCTGTCCAAGGTCTCCAACCTGTCCAAGCCCGCCGAGGAGTGGGTGGCAGGCGGTATGCCCATCACCAAGATGATGAACATGGAGAGAAGAAACGGCAAGGACAAGCCCGTTATCCGCAAGGCGCTGGTGGAGCTGGACGGCAAGCCCTTCCGGTTCTTCGCCGAGCACAGAGCCGAGTGGGCGGCAGAGACCTGCTATGTCTACCCCGGCGCCATTCAGTACTTTGGACCCCGCGAGGTCTGCGACCTGACCACCAGAACCCTGGCTCTGGAAAAGGCGTAATCAACTGCAAACAAAAATGTCTCCGGCCGCGTGCCGGAGACATTTTTTCGGTAGACTCAGTCCCCCCGGCCATGCCGGAGGGACTGGCGTTCTTTTATTCGGCCAGAGAGTAGCGGCTGACCTTCCATGCGTCGTTTTCTCTGACGACGACAATGGTCAGATAGGCGATTTCGCTGTCAACGTTCTCGCGGTAGGGGTAGGCAAATTCATAGGTGCCGTTGGCATCTGCCTCTTTCCACATGTCCACCGTGACCTCATGCCAGCACACAATCACGTCGTTTGTATTGCCGGAATAGGCTTCCACTCCGCCTGTGTAGTCCTTGGAGAGCAACCGGGGCAGCGTATCCATATCTCTGTAAAAATAGGCATACGCAAACTCCGTAACGAAGGCGTTGAGTGCCTCTGTGCCCTGCTGTTCCTCCGACTGGAGGATCCGACTGAAGAACATACTGGCGGGAATCACGGTTTCACCGTTCACCGTCACATCCTTGCAGTCGTGGAAGATCATGTCGCTGCCGCCCAGATCCCGCAGGGTGTTGTTTTCCATTACAATGCCCTCGGAGCTCCAGAACTGGACGCCGCCCTGGCTGCACTCGTAGATGTCGCAGTTGGCGACCCGTATATCGGTGCAGTATTCCGCGTCTACGCCCAGAATGCCGCAGCCGTAGAGACCGCATTTGTCCACGGTGATGTGGTCGCTGTACTGGAACCGCAGAACGCCGCCGATGCAGTAACCGGGCTCTCTTGTGTGACCGGCGGTGAAGCCGGAGAGGGTGATGTAGCTGCACGACTGGAAGGTCAGGACGTTGGCGTAGCGGGGGATGGCGGCGATGGTGTGTCCCGTTACGCTGCCGTCATTGCTGCGGATGGTCAGATTGTCCACCCCGTCGATGACCAGCTGGGGGCCGTCAAATTCGTCCAGCCAGTAGTAATAGTCTCCCTTGGAGGTGCCGTAGCCGGTGGCGGTGCTGAGGTCGTACAGCTCCGCGTCCAGCACGATGTCCACATTGGGGCCGATGGCGGCGATCAGCTCGTCCACCGTGGAAACGTGGATTTCCAGCTGCTTCTGGGTCGGTTCAGTTGCGCCCGTGGAGTACAGCTCGTTCATCTGATCGTAGGTAAGGGGATTGCCCGCGCCGTCCGTGACGGTGCCGTCGTCGCTGAACCAGCGGCGGATACTGCACCCTTCAAACCGGTTGTCGTCCAGAACCAAATTCGCTTCAATGTCCTGCGTATCGAAGCAGGCGGATTGGAGGCTGAATGCTGCCTGCTGGGTGCGGTTGTTGGAGAACAGATTGCCCTTCATCTGAACGGTGCTTCCGGAAACGATCGCCAGAGTCATAAGGCTGCTGTCGCTGATCTCACAGTTCTCCACTGTCACATTCTGACTGATACTGATATCAAAATAGGTGTATCCGCCATATTCCTCAGAACCGATGCGGTAAATGCGGGTCCCGGAGATGGAGACATCTTCACAGCTGGCGAGCTGGACGGCGCTGCTGGAGCAGTCGTACACGTCGCTGTCCGCGAGGGAAATGTCCTTGGAATCCGCCGCCTGCAATCCGATCATGCCGCAGCCGTAGATGCCCAGACGGTTCATGTCGGTGCCGGTGCAGTTTTGCAGGTAAATAACGCCGCTGCTGCACTGACCCAGTTCCAGGGTGTGACCGGCGGTGAAATCCTCCAGCGTGACATTTTCGCAATTCTTCAGGTTGATGACGCTGGCAGACCGGGGGTCGCATTCCAGAGTCGTGTTCACCTTGCCGCTGCCGCGGATGGTCAGGTTCTTCACGTTTTGCAGCATCAGCTCAAAGCCGTCGTACTTTTCCGTCCAGGCGCAGTAGGGATTTTCCGAGGGCAGGCCGTAGCCTTTGGCGCCGGACAGGTTGTAGGTTCCCGGCTCCAGCTGGATGACGGTGTCCGGCGCGATGGCGGCCAGCAGCTCGTCCACATTGCGGACGGTGACGGCGTCAGAGGAAGCGGTCGGCTCGGTATCCCCGGCGGCTGCCGCATCTTTTCTCGCGGGGCTGGTCACGAGGCACACCGCCACAAAGACGATGGCGATCACGCCCACCAGACTGATCCAGAAGCCGGGCTTCTTATAGGAAAGCACCGACTTGATGCGCTCCTTGACGCTCACCTCGCCGAAGGCCACGGGACAGGCCGCGAAGTGCGCCCGATTGGTGGAGCAGTTCAGCAGGGCGGCGGAGTAGGCTTTCCGCTCCTCCAGCTCCATGAACTGCACCACCCGCTCGTCGCAGGCGATCTCGATGTCCTTGCACAGCAGGATGTAGGCTGCCCACACCAGCGGATTGAACCAGTGCAGCGCCAGCGCCAGAAAGCCCACCATCTTGAACCAGTGGTCGCCCTTGTCCAGATGGGTGCGTTCGTGGGCGAGAATGTAACGCTGTTCCTCGGGGGTCATGCCCATGGGGATGTAGATATTCGGGCGGATGAAGCCCAGAATAAAAGCGGTCTCGATGCGGTCGCATTCCCAGCCGCCGGGGATCTTGACTGCCTCCCGAACCTTCAGCTTCAGGGTCAGGTAGGTGTACAGACTGTAAATGCCGAAGCAGCAGGCAATGCCAAGCCAGAACCATGGCAGAACCGACAGGAAATCAAAGCCCGTATCCGGTTCCGGCGCGGTTTCCGGGGCGGGGGAGGGGGTGCTGCTGATAACGGTGGTAACGGGGGACTGGATATCCGGAAGCGCTTCAGGCGTCTGCACCGGCGCCGGGACGTCCAGATCGGCCGGGGAGAAATCTTCCGGCGCGGCGGGCGTCTGGGAATGGTTGAGCTGCTGCACCTGTGCCACCGGGTCGGCGCTGGGCTGCAGGCTCAGGTCGCTTTGGATCTGGAAGGGCATCAGCAGCCGCAGTCCCGCCAGCAGCCAGAGCAGGCAGATATACTTTCGGGGCGTTTTTTTCAGCACCAGCCGCAGCAGCATGACGGCCAGAATGACGATGCTGCCGTGGAAGCTGGCCGTCAGGATGTTCTGGAACAATGTGTTCATGTTCGATCCTCCTCGTAATTGTCAATGAGTGCTTTCAGCTGTGCCACCTCGTCCCGGGTGAGCTTCTTACTCCGGGAGAAGGCGGCGATAAAGGCGGGCATGGAGCCTTGAAAGGTTTCCTCCACCATTTCGTCCAGCCGGGACGCCTGCGCCTGCTCCTTGGAGACAAGGGCGGTGACCACGGCGTTCTCGTTCTTCACCACGCCCCGCTCCGACAGACGGCGGATGACGGTGTAGGTGGTGGCCTTCGACCAGCCCAGCTGCTCCTTGCACAGCTCGACGAGATGGGTGGAATTGATCGGCTCATGCTCCCACAGAATCAGGCAGAAGCGGTATTCGCTTTCAAAGATTTTGGGCACTTCCAATCAGAATACCTCCTTTGGGTGTATCTGGAAATACAAAAGTTTAATGAATTAAACCTTTCGGAAAATAGTTTAACATAGTAAACCCCTATTGTCAAGGGAAAAATTACAAAATTATTACAAAGCTGAGAAAATCTGGAAAAGTTTCGCAATAGAAGGCCATGGGAATTTTTCCAAAACAGCGGAGAAAGCCGCGCTTTCTCCGCTGTTTTCGGAACAATGGTTATGCGTTTGCGGCGTTTCCCTCCCGCTGCTGGCAGGTGAACAGAATGACCTGACGGCTTTTCGCCATGTCTTCCAGAATGGCCAGCGCCGCCTGCATCCGGGTATCGTCGAAGCGCACCAGCGCGTCGTCCAGAATCAGCGGGGAATCCGGGGTCAGTTCTTCCGCAACAGCCAGACGAAGGGCGAGGTACAGCTGGTCGATGGTGCCGTCGCTGCGCCACAGGGCGTCGTGGAGGGTTTCCTCGTCACCGGTTCCGGCTTGGAGGGAGAAGTCCTCGCCCATGGAAAGGCGCTGGTAGCGCCCGCCGGTCATGGCGGAAAGATAGGTCTGCGCCCGCTGGGAGATCCGGGGGGCGAACCGCCGCTGCAACTCCGACCGCGCCTGCGCCAGCGTTTCCTGTGCGATGGTCAGGGCGGTGTAGGTCTTTTCCAGCTGGGCAAGACGGGCGTTGACCGACGCCAGCTGCTTTTCCAGCTGCGCCCGGTCGCCCAAGGCTTCCATCCGGCCTTTGTACTGGCTGATGCGGCTTTGCAGCCGCTGCTGCTCCTCAGTGCAGTCCGACAGCAGCCGCGCCGTGTCCGCCGGGGAATGAGTCAGGGTATCCTCGCCAACGGGAGGCCGGACAGGCTTTGCCATGGCGCTGAGGGTATCCACCAGATTCTGCGCCCGCTGGGCTTCCCGCCGGGCGGTGTGGTAGGCTTCCCATTTGTTCGTGATCTGCTGCCAGAATTCCATGACAGCATCCGGCTCCTGTGCGCCGCACAGGGAATCCCGGCGCTTGCGCATAACCATCAGACGCACTTCCACGTCTCCCTGGGCGTCCTGATATTCCTTCTGGGCGGCGTTGTACGCCCGGAGGGCAGTCTCATATTCCCGCAGGGAGTCCGTCCAATGGGCGGGGTCGGAGGTACCGTATTTCTTTTCCAGCGCGTCGGTCTGGTTTTTCAGCCGCTGCATTCCGAAGAGACTGAGCGCCTGAAGAAGCACGGAGACCATGCCGAGGATTCCCGCCGGGAGATAATTCTGCATCACCAGCAGCGCAATCGCACCGGCCATGATGATAGCGCCCAGAATCAGCAGCAAAATCGGCATTTTGCTGCCCCGCAGTCCGGTCATGGTCTGGCGGTCCGCGTTGACCATTTCCATGGCTGCCGTCACGTCCATGTCCGCGAAGGGGCCTTTCTTCGCCGGGGGCAGGGGGGCGCGGGGGAGCATCTGCAGCTCCATCTGCAGGGCGTTCCACTCGTCGCGGAAGGCGCGCAGCTCCTTGAGCTTCTTTTCCGCGTCCTCCTGAGACGGCAGCTTTTCGCAGGCGGCTTCCCGGATGGCAAGTAAATCCTGCGCCTGTTCCAGCGCTTCCCGCGCCTGGGCGACCCGCCCGGCGTCCGCCTCCGCGGCGGCATAGTCCAGGGCGGCCTGATGGGTGTTCAGCTGCTGCAGCCATGTCTTGACGTCGTCCAGACGCATTTTCAGCTTCTTCACCTGTGCGTCCAGCGCGTCCAGTTCCTCGACCTTATCTTGTAGGGCGTCCCGCTGGCTTTCCAGCTGGGGGAGAAGACCGCTTTTGTTGAAGCGGCAGCGGTTTTTCAGGTCCCGCAGATTTTTTGCCAGCTTGTCGCTGGTACCGCTTTCGTCGCCGGTGGTCACGAGGTCGTTGAGCCTGCGTCGAAGGGCTTCATCCTGCGTTACGGGCAAGTCCGACTGACGGATAAACCCAGCCCTGCGGAACACCGTCTGCTCCACGCCCAGCAGCTGCTGGCCGCAGTTTGCCGCCGTCAGCTCCGGGACGGCCAGCCCGGAATCGGTTTCGTACGCCTTGAATTCGCCCAGGGGGACTCGACCCTTGGTGCGGCGCTCGATGGTGATGTCCCGGCCGTTCCAATTCAGGTCAATGCGCCCTGCCATGGGATTGCCCGACCATGGGGCATAGCGCTCCTTGTCGGCGAGGGCGGTTTTCGTGGTTTTGGCGCGGGTGTCCAGACCGTAGAGCATGGCCACAAGAAAGGCGCACCATGTGCTTTTGCCCCACTCGTTGGGGGCAGTGAGGATGTTCAGCCCCGGCTGGAGGGTCAGCTCCGCGTGCTCCAGCTTGCCGAAGGTGGCAGTCATTTTGTAGATTTTCACAGCGTGACCTCCCGTCCTTCCAGCAGCTTCCGGGAAATTTCCGCCGCAAGCTGAATTTCTTCCCGGCTGTCAGGGTCGGCCTCCATGGCCTCCCGGAGCAGCCGGAAATACACGCCCTCCAGCGTGTCCGCGCCGGTGTCCCCCCAGATGTCCAGCGGCGGAAGCGTCTCGTCCCGCAGCGTCAGATTGGGAACGGCGGAAAAACGCCGCGTGAGCTTGGCAATATCCGCTTCGCCGCTTCCCGTAAGGGTGACCCGGAAAAAGTCACGGCTTCCCGCGGGGGGCAGAATGGTTTCCAGCGCCGCTTCCGCGCCGGAGGAAATGTCCGCTTTCAGCTCGTGGAAGCGGATGGTGTCCAGCGCCACCGCCCGAAGGGAGGCGCTGTCCTCCACGGTCACGATGCACACGCCCTTTTCCCCGGTTTCGTCCCAGCCCCGCCCCATGGGGCAGCCCGGCCATGCGCACAGCGTTCCACCGGCGTGAAACGCGCCCGCTTTATGGATATGTCCCAGCGCCAGATATTGCAGCCCCGAGTCCCGCACCTGCTGGGCGGTGATGGGGCAGTAGGGGGAGTCCTTCCGGGTGGGGTCGCCGTGGAGTACGGCGATGCAGTATTTTTCGCTGCCCTCCGCCCGGAAATTTTCCAGCAGGGGGGCACTGTCCATGCTCTGGTAGCCCGCGCCATAGACCCGGCAGTTTAAGTCGGGAATCGTGACGGCTTCCAGCCCGCGGGTGAACACGTACACGTTTTCCGGCCAGCTTTCTTCCAGCCAGAGGGAACCGGGGGCGCAGAAATCGTGATTGCCCGGCGTGATGAAGACCCGAGCACCGCACTCGGACAGCGCTTTTTTGAGGGCTTCCACCGTCTCCCGGGTGGGTTCGCCGTCAAAAATATCTCCTGCAAGGAGCATGAGATCGCACTTTTCCCGGCGGCAAAGCTGGGCAGTTTTGCCGGGGATGCTCTGCTGCTCCTGCTTTAGAAGCGCCCGCTGGCTGTCGTCGAAGCCCGCGAAGGGGGAGTCCAAATGCCAGTCGGCGCTGTGTAAAATTTTCAGTCCCATTTGTCGACCCTTTCTGCCTTGCGGCATTTTCCGGTTTCCGAATCGATGGTGAACAGCACGGCCTCGATCTTGGACGCACCCTCCGCCCAGCGGTAGCGCTCCGGCAGATCACCCCGGAATTTGGCGATGGACAGCTCCGGCCGGATGCCCAGCACGGAGTCCCGGGGGCCGGTCATGCCTAGGTCTGTGACGTAGCCCGTCCCCTTGGGCAGCACACGGGCGTCCGCCGTGGGAACGTGGGTGTGAGTCCCCCACACGGCACTGACCCGCCCGTCCAGCATGTAGCCCATGGCCAGCTTTTCCGAGGTGGCTTCGGCGTGAATTTCCACCAGAATGATCTTCGCGGTGAGCTGCTTGAGGATTTTGTCCACCATCAGGAAGGGATTTTCCGGGCCGTAGTCCATATTGCACCGGCCGATGAGGTCGATGACGGCCACGTCCCCCGCCGCCGTCTGCACCACCTGCCAGCCCCGCCCCGGAACCTGTGGGGCATAATTGGCCGGACGGATGATCCATGGGCAGTCGTCCATATAGGGGACGATCTCCCGCTTGCTCCAGGTGTGGTTGCCCATGGTGACGATGTCCGCACCGGCATCCAGAATGCTGTCCGCCTGATTGGGGGTGATGCCCACCACGGCGGCGTTTTCGCCGTTGACCACCGCAAAGTCCGCATGATACTGCCGCTTCATCTGCCGCAGATTCCGGCGGATCTGCTCCAAGCCCGGATTGCCTATCACATCGCCAACCGCCAATACCCGAAAGTCCATAGCTGCCTCCACACAAATACTGGAATATACGTTCATTATAGTACAGAATTCCCACTTTCGCAAGCCTTAAGACGCAGAAAGGCAGAAGCGCGGCCAAATGCCGACGCTTCTGCCGGGAAATCAGTTTTTCTTACCCTTTACCAGAAAAATCGCGACCAGCGAACTGACCAGCAGCAGATACGGATAGAACAGATACCGCATGATGGAGAACGCCGACAGGGCAAAGCCCATTTCCGCTGCCGCCGAGATGGCGACCAGCATCTGCGCACCGTAGGGGATAATGCCCTGAAAAATGCAGGAGAAGGTGTCCAGCAGGCAGGCCGTGCGGGAGGGGGAGATGCCGTAATCCTCGCTCATTTCCTTGGCAATGGGGTTTGCCATGACGATGGCAACGGTGTTGTTGGCGGTGGCGATGTCCATGGCGCCTACCAGCAGACCCATGCCCAGCTGACCGCCTTTTTTGCCCCGGAAGACCTTCCGGATGAAGCACAGTAGCGCGTCAAAGCCGCCGTAGACCCGGATCAGGGCGCACATCGCGGCCACAAGGATGGCGACCATGCTGGTCTCGAACATGCCCGCCGCACCGTTTCCCATGCTGGCAAGCAAACCGGTGGCTTCCACCTGCCCGGTCAGGAGCATGATGACAGCGCCGGAAACGATGCCCGTCAGTAGAACGATAAACACGTTGATCCCAGCGACGCCTCCCGCCAGAACCAGAACGTAGGGGAGAATCTGAATGAGATCGTAGCTTTCGTCAATGGGCGCGGTGTCATGCCCCATGGTCAGAAGCAGGATCAGCACCAGCGTGGCGATGGCCGCGGGCAGGGCGATCCAGAAATTGCCCTTGAATTTGTCCCTCATGGCGCAGCCCTGACCGTTGCAGGCGGCAATGGTGGTGTCGGAGATGAAGGACAGGTTGTCGCCGAACATGGCTCCGCCCACGACGCTTCCGGTACACAGCGCCGTGTCGAAGCCGGACGCCTGCGCGACCTCCAATGCAATGGGCATGATGAGGGTGATGGTGCCGACGGAGGTTCCCATAGCGGTGGAGACGAAGCAGGCAACCACAAACAGCACCGCCACGGCGAACCGGGCGGGGATGATGTCGAGCATGAAGTAGGCGACGCTCTGGGCGGAACTGCGCCCCACCACGCCGACGAACGCGCCCGCCGTCAGGAAGATCAGCAGCATGGTGATGATGTTCTTATCCCCCACGCCCTGCCCCATGATGACAAGCTTTTCCTCAAAGGGAACCGCCCGGTTCTGAAGACAGGCGACCAGAATGGCCACGAGAAACGCGATGACGATGGGGATGTTGTAAAAGCCCATGGGGATGTGCAGACCGTACTCAAACAGCAGCCCCAGCCCAAGATACAGCACGAGAAACACGCCGATGGGCAGCAGCGCAATGGGGTTCCCTTTTTTCATTTTCCAAACCTCTCAACGAACAGATTTTGCGTATTCTGTGGGGGTAATGCCGAACTTCTCCTTGAACTGCCGGGAGAAGTGATGCACCGTGGAATAGTGGAGCTGGGTGGCGATCTCCGTGAAATTCAGGTCGTTTTCCCGGATCATCTGCTTGCTCTCCTGAAGCTTGATCCGGCGGATATACTCGCCGGGGGAAATCTGCAGATTCTTGTGGAACAGCGCCGTGAGATAGCTGGGGCTGACGTCCACCTGCCGGGCGACCAGCGGCACCGACAGCTTCTCCCGGATGTGGGCGCTGATGAACTGCTGCGCCTGACGGATGATCTCGTTCTCGCTGTGGACGGCGTTGGAGGTTTGCAGTTTCCCGGCCTTGGGGGACGCGGCCTCCCGCTGAAGCTGAAGCAGCAGCAGATTCAGCTGGTAGAGGATGATGTCGTTGGAGTAGGCGTCCATAAACTCCTGCTCCCGGAGCATATTCTGCAAAAGCGTCGCCACGCTCTGGGGCGCGGTGAATTTCCGGTTCAGCAGGGGAGCAAGGTCAACGCCGCTGACGTCAAAGGAAATGGTCACGAACCGGGGGGCGACACCGATGTCGGCGTACTGCATGTGCCACTGCCCCGGGCCGTAGAGGACGATGTCCCCCTGCCGGAGCAGAAGATCCTGCCCGTCCACCACGCTGTGGAGCGCGCCCTGATCCACATAGGTCAGCTCGGTCATGGGGTGGGATTCCCCGGAAAACAGGAAGCCCTGTTCTTTCTCCTGGTAGAAGAAGGTGTAAATGCCCTCCACCCGCAGCTGATGATCCACCCGCGGGCTGCCGGGGGCGCGGCGTCCCAGCTCCTCCGGCGGCTCCTGGGCGGACACCATCACCGTGGCGTCCCCTTGAAACGGCTCCAGGAGGAAATAAATCCCTTTGCGGACGACGGCGGGCTTGTCCAGATAGAAGCGCTGGTAGGTTTCCCCGTCCGTGCTGGCGGACAGGACGCTCATGCCCATGCCGCAGCTGATCCGGGTCTCCGACGCGGCGCGGTAGACCACCGCCTCCGTCCGCGACAGCCGCACAGCGGCGGCGTCGTCCCGGAACAGATTCCTGTCCGTCTGGGTGCGCTCGGACGGAACGATGCCGAAGCAGCGGAACGTGACCTGATTCAGGTTTCGGATCATGGAAATCAACCCCCGGAAAAAAGATGGCTCGCGCAAACCAGCCGTATAAGAATTATTATATCGAAAAAAGAAAGGAATGGCAAATGGTTTTCTGCGCGTTCCGAAAAACCGTCAAAACGCCCAAAGAACGGCGATTCCCGCCATGCACCGTACAGATGTTTCCGTCGGAAAAAGCCCTGCCCAGAGCGGAAAAGCCCGGTTGGTCATTTCGCCGGTTTTGGGGAAGGCGTGACCCGCAGACAGCAACAGCCGGGGCAGGTCTGAAGCCTGCCCCGGCTGTTGGAAATTATTTGAAGAACGATGCCTTACCGCTGATACTCAAACTCAAAGTCGTAAATATCCACGGTGTCCCCGTCGGCGATGCCCATTTCCTCCAGGCGGGCGAACAGACCTACCTTGCGGAGCTGCTGGTCGAAATAGTTCCGGGACTCGTAGTCCTCAAAATTGATGTTCTGCACCAGCCGTTCCAGCCAGACGCCTGTGACCAGCCATGTGCTGCCGTAGTGCTCGATGTCGAAGGCGTTGGGGTCGGTAGGCTCGGCGATGACCTCCACGTACTCCGGCTCGTAAATGGTCACGGGGGGCAGGGTGCGCAGCCGCTCCGCCACCGCCCGCATGAGATTCCGGGTGCCCACGGTAGTGCCTGCGGAAATTTCGTACAGTTCGCAGCCCGCTTCTTCGGCGGCGGCGCGGAGCCGCTCCAGATTGTCGCTGTCCGGGGGCAGCAGGTCGGTCTTGTTGGCGGCCACGATCATGGGGCGGTTGCTGAGGTCGATGCTGTAGTTTTTCAGCTCGGCACAGATGGCGTGGAAATCCTCCACCGGATCCCGCCCCTCGCTGCCGGACACGTCTACAACGTGAACGAGCAGGCGGCAGCGGTCGATGTGCCGGAGAAAATCGTGCCCCAGACCCGCGCCCTCAGCGGCGCCCTCAATGATGCCGGGGATGTCCGCCATGACGAAGGACACGCCCTCATCTACATAAATAACCCCCAGATTGGGATACAGGGTCGTAAAGTGATAGTTGGCGGTCTTCGGGTGGGCGTTGGAGGTGACGGAAAGAAGGGTGGATTTGCCCACGTTGGGAAAGCCCACCAGACCCACGTCCGCCAGAAGCTTCAGCTCCAGAATCACGTCCCGCTCCTGCCCCTTGAGACCGGCTTTGGCAAACCGGGGAACCTGACGGGTGGGGGTGGCGTAATGGGCATTGCCCCAGCCGCCCCGTCCGCCCTTGGCGAGGATGAAGTCCTCGCCGGTGGACATGTCCACAATGATCTGATTTGTTTCGGCGTCCCGGACGACGGTACCCCGGGGAACCTCGATGATCAGGTTTTCCCCTCGCTTGCCCGCCATTTTTCGGCCTTGACCGCTGACACCGGCGGCGGCCTGGTACTTGCGCCTGTAGCGGAAATCCAAAAGGGTGGACAGGTTGTCGTTGACCCGGAGAATGACGCTGCCGCCATGTCCGCCGTCGCCGCCGTCCGGGCCGCCGGAGGCCACATATTTTTCCCGGTGGAACGCCACCGCTCCATCGCCGCCCCGTCCGCCGATGACGGTGATGCGCACTTTATCCACGAACATAGTTGTACGTCCTCCTAATCTATGGAAGTACGGGTACTTCCCTTTATTCAGCCGATTCTGCTGGCCAGCTCGAAAGCCAGCAGGGCAATTTTTTCCTTGTCTGATAGCCGGGCGTGTCCGGACAGGCTTCTGGGGTCCCACTGGGGGTGATCCAGATTGTCCCCGGCATAGAAATACTGAAAGAATTCCACACCCCGGAAATTGCACATGGCCTGCATGGCCGCACACTCCATCTCCACGCACACCGCACCCATGCGCCGCCGGGCAGTGACCTTTGCGGGGGTCTCCCGGTAAAAGGCATCCGTCGTCCACGCAGCGCCCTGCACATAAGGATACCCAAATTCCCGAAGAACCTCGATAAATTCGGGAATATAGCGGGTGTTGACGTCGATCAGATCGCTTGCCGGGGCATAATGATAGCTGGTGCCCTCATCCCGGATGGCTTTTGTGGGAATGATGATGCCGCAGTCCTCGATTCTTTTGTCCAGAACGCCGCAGTTGCCCAGCAGGATGAACCGGCGCGCGCCCATGGCGATGATCTCCTCAAACTGCCCCACACAGGCTGGCGCGCCGACCTTGGCCTTGCAGAAGCCCAGCTGTTTTCCACGGTAAGTGACCTCGTAAATGGGCCAGTCCCCGTCCGCGTCGCGGGTCTGGGCAATGCGCTTACCGTCCAGAAACGCGGTCACGGAGGCAAAAAGCTGATGGGAAAAGACGGCGACCACCGTTTCCGGGAAATTCTCCACCGGCTTTATATAATCCGGGTTGATAACGGCGCGGGGTGTGGGATCAAATTCCGTTAAAAGCACGATGGGTGCCTCCTTCCTGCGGCATGCGCACAATGACGCGGTGTTATCTCAGAGTTTCCCCATTAAAAAAGGCTGCCGCAATTTATGCTGCGGCAGCCTTCCTTGTCCAGATGATCTTACTGCTCGGCGTACACGGAGCACTGCCGGCGATCCTTGCCCAGACGCTCAAACTTGACGGTGCCGTCAACCTTGGCGAACAGGGTGTCGTCCTTACCGATGCCCACATTGACACCGGGATGGATGTGGGTGCCTCTCTGGCGAACCAGAATGTTGCCGGCCAGAACGAACTGACCGTCGGCACGCTTCACGCCCAGACGCTTGGACTCGGAATCACGGCCGTTCTTGGTGGAACCGCCGCCCTTGTGGTGAGCGAAGAACTGAATACCAATCTTCAGCATGGTGTTACACCTCCAAAACTTCGATATTATCAGGATAGTCGTCCCGCAGCGAACACAGAGTCACCAACATTCCGGCAAGCACAGCCTGAACGGTGTCCTCCTCGTCGCAGGACGCGGGGAGAGTCAAAGTGATGCGGTTATCTTCCCCATCCTTGACCCGGACCTTGGCCTTGGCGCCGCACACATCGTTGATGGTGGCTTCGGCCATGGTAACGACAGCGGAGACGGCGGCGCAGACAATGTCCTTTCCCGGCTCGTCATAATCGCTGTGACCCGAGACGGAGAATCCGGTGATCCTCTCGCCCTCGGTGTGAAATTCGCATCTTGTCATAAATTACAGAGCGATCTTGGTGATCTCCACCTTGGTGTAAGGCTGGCGATGACCGATGTGCTTCTTCTCGTTCTTCTTGGACTTGTAGCGGATGATGTCGATCTTCTTGCCCTTGCCGTTCTTGACGACCTTGGCCTCGACGCTGGCACCCTCCACAGTGGGAGCACCGATCTTGGTGTTCTCGCCGTCCAGAACAGCCAGAACCTGATCGAACTTGACGGTAGCCTCGGCTTCCGCACCCAGCTTCTCCACGAACACGACGTCGCCCTCGGCAACGGTGTACTGCTTACCACCGGTTACGATAACTGCTTTCATTTGTTTCACCTACTTTAATTGTGTAGTCTCGCTCTGGGGGCGCGGTGATTTTGGACGCACCGACTGAAAGCCCCTTCAATGCGGCCTGTCCATTCTAGCATTGCAGACATAAAAAGTCAAGAAGTATTTGGGACTTTTTCTTGCGTTTTTCATTGACTTTTGCTATACTGCCAATGGAATCGCAAATCTTTCCCGGCGAGGTGACTGCCCTGTGAAAACAAAAACCTGGATATTGCTCCTTGCGGCCATTGCGGCGGTGTGCCTTGGATTGAGCATCTTCCTTCTGTTGCCCGGTGACGACGCCGTTTACGCTGAGATCAGCAGCGGGGGAAAGATTGTCAGAACCGTAAATCTGCGCATCGATCAGCAGTTTACCGTCGTTGGGGAAACAGGCGGCAGCAACACCGTCACCGTCCGGGACGGGCGTATTGCCGTCACGGCGGCGGACTGCCCAGACCACTACTGCATGGAGCGTGGCTTTTGCAGCAGCGGCACGCCGATCGTGTGCCTTCCCAACCGTCTGGTCATCCAATTTCAGGGGGAACAGAGCGTTGACGCGGCAGCAGGATAATTTCTGGAAAAAACGCTTGACAAATGGCGAATGGTTGTGTATACTAATCAGGCATTCAGTTGAGTGCGCTGACGGACGATTAGCTCAGCTGGCTAGAGCATCCGCTTGACGTGCGGAAGGTCATAGGTTCGAGTCCTATATCGTCCACCAAAAAAAAGAAATCCGAACTTGTTCCAGACGGGACGGGTTCGGATTTTTTATTTCTATCAGAAATGCTCCATATTGACTTCCACGCCTGCGCCCCGCTATCTGAACGGGACGCAGGCGCTTTTTTTCTTTGCTGATTTGCAAAATTCCAACGTGAAAAGACTTTCTTGTCAGATTTTTGACCCGCCGCGAGTATTTTGACTGCGGCTGTTCCATATTAAGTGATATACCACTGCCTCACAGGATACGACAGGGGCAGCAAATTGTACTCCAATTTATCCGAATACCGATAAATTGGAGGTTTATACTATGGAATATGGGTATATCCGGGTCTCAACAAAAGAACAGAACGAGCAAAGGCAGCTGATCGCAATGCGGGAGTTCGGGATAGCGAAAAATCGGGTCTATATGGACAAGCAGTCCGGAAAGGACTTTGAACGAAAAAATTACAAGCGATTGATCCGGAAATTAAAAAAGGACGACACCCTCGTGGTCAAGAGCATCGACCGGCTGGGGCGGATGCGGATATGTTTGCTTTTTGCAAAAAGTTGTTTGTTTTAACGCTTTCTTTACGCGCGCGTCTGCTGTATAATATGGTCAAATTCAACAAACCATTTGCGCTGCGGAACATGCACATTGGCAATTTACGCAAAAATAATTGCGTTTTCTGTGCAATTCCGATGATAAACCCGGAACGGCACAGCGGCGGAAGCATTTTTGGAAATGTATAATTTCCGGTTCAGAAAAAAACTGCCGGCACGGCGCATGACGCCATACCGGCAGCCGCGCAGCTCAGAAGGACTGCCGCTGGAGCCTGCGGAATTCGTTGGGGCTGCACCCGATCATTTTCTTGAAGGAATTTGAGAAGTACGCGGTGCTCTCAAAGCCGACCTTGAAGGCGATCTCCTGCACGCTCAGCTCCGTACATGTCAGCAGATTCTTCGCGGCGGTGATGCGATAGTTGATGAGGTACTTATGCACGGTCGTGCCCGTCGCGTTGCGCATAAGACGGTTGATGTGGTAGGCGTGGTAGTTGAACTGCTCGGCGATCATCTCGCTGGTCAGGTTCTCGTTATAGTGCTCCTGAAGGTAGCGGATGAGCTGCAGCGCGGTGCGTCCGGCACGGTTGTTGGAGACCATCTTGGTCTTCGCGATGGTGATGAGCACGGTCTTGAAGAGGCTCGAGGCTTTCTCGCGGTAGTAGACCTCCTGCGATTCATAGACGTCCAGTATGGTCTTCAGCTCGCCCTCGATGAAATTCATGTCGCTGAGGACAAGCGGCTCGTTGAGCGCGGCGCAGTCGTCGATGTGGTCACGGTATACCTCTCCGGCGGACTCGCCGCCGCTGACGGGGATCGGCGGGATGAAGTTTACAATGTTCGAGCGCTCAAAGCTGTAATCGAAGTTGAAGACGATCATGCTCAGCGGTGCACCGGGCTGGAGCTGGTAAAGCTCCCCCGAGTTTATCAGCGCGAACGTCCCCGGGGCAAGCGGATAGCTGCTGCCGTGCACGGCAAGCGTTCCGACACCGGAGGTCACATAAAAAATGCGGTTGTCACCTGGACAGACCTGCCGCCCGACGGGGACGAAAACGATATTCTGGGCAAACCGGAGATTCGGGTTCATATCACACAGCAGCATAATAACAACTCCTTCTGGGATTGTCACGGAAAGGCATGAAGACGATGCGATTTGCCGCGGCAGCGCACTCGCAGGCGGTTCCCCATATTGCGGAGACGGCAGAGAGAGGGTGCGTCCGCTCTTTCCGCTTTTTATAAATTATAGCACAGCGGATGTAAATAATCAAGCGGCAAAGAAAGCGATTTGCCCGAAATTCAAATTACGAAAAATGTTTGCTTTTTATAAATCCGGGCGGGAAATTGTATTGCTATATCGAACGCGGAAGCTTATACTTAAGGCAGAAACGGACCTGAATGAGAAGACAAGAGAAGCAGTGATATGAAAGAAACGGTAATAGATGCTTTTGCGGATAAGGCCGTGTTGGAAAGGCTTTTTACAAATGGCCCGGGCGAGCTCCTGGCGGTCAATTCCAAAGCGGGCTATCTGAAAGCGGGGCAGGATGTATATATGCTCTGTTCCGCCGACCTTGGCATAACGCCCATCGGCATCGCCGTAGACGACTATGCCGCGGCGGCGGCGGCTCTGCGGCTTTCCGCGGGCGGGCGCTTCGACACGGCAGACAATGCGCTTGTGTTTCGCGGCGGGGTACTGCGCGTGCAGCCGTACCCGCGGCGCGCGCCGCAGGAACCGTGGGGCATTTTCCGCACGGAGAGAATTGAGGACGCTGCGAGACTGCTCAGCACTCTTGGCAGGACAAGCGGACTTGTGCCGCTTGCGGATGCCCTCTGTCTGGGGGCGGCGCCGGAAAAAGGTATAGCGGCAAATCCTTTCTGCGCAAAGGCATACGGGCCGCTTGTCCGGCTGAGGGACGGGCTTGCGTGCAATGACGCTGAGGCCGTGCCCGCGGAAGTGAAGAGTCTGCTGGGGCTGGGCATCGGGCTGACGCCGTCGGCGGACGATGTCCTGTGCGGCATGACATACACGCTGCTGCACGGCGCGCGGAAGCTGACCGCGGCGGATGTGGAGTTTGTGAACGCAGTGAAGCGCTATGCCCCGGAACGTACAAACCTCATAAGCGCGGCGATATTGAAGGCCGTCGCGGACGGCGGCAGATTTGAAATGATGGACAATGTGCTCCGCGGCCTTACCGGGGCCGGGGAGGACGGCACGCAGCGGCTTCTGACCATCGGCAGCAGCTCCGGTTCGGAGATGCTGCTGGGGATCACGATCGCGGCAAAGCTTATACATGGGAGGGGACAGTTATGAAACTGCTTGTCAGCAATGTCGGCAGCACATCCTTGAAATTCAAGCTCTTTGACATGCCGGAGGAGCGGGTGCTGTGCGAGGCGAAGATAGAGCGCGTCGGCAGCCGTGACGCGGCGATCATGTCGTACCGCAGCCATCTCAGCGGTGCGCGGTTCAGCGCGGAGGGGCTGTGTATCCCAAGCTACGCCGAGGGCATCGCGCTGTTTCTGGAAAAGCTGACCGGCGACGAAACGGGCGTGATAAAGGGCGTGGAGGAAATAAGCGCCATAGGCTTCAAGACCGTGCTTTCCCGAGGCTACTACGGCGTACACGAGCTGACGGACGAGGTCATGGAGAACATGCGCGAATACCTCTACATCGCGCCGGTGCATAACGCCGCCTACATAGAGGCGATAGGGCAGTTCAAAGCCGTTCTGCCGGATGTGCCCATGATAGGCGTGTTCGAGACGGCGTTTCACCGGGAGATCCCCCTTGAGCGGGCGCTGTACTCCATCCCCTACGAATGGTACGAAAAATACGGCATCCGCAAGATGGGCTATCACGGCGCGTCCCACGGGTACATCGCCCAGCAGGCGGCAAAGCTCGGCAGGGCGGAGAGAGTCATCTCCTGCCACCTTGGCGGAAGCTGCTCCATCTGTGCAATCCTCGACGGAAAGAGCGTGGACAACAGCTTCGGCTTCTCCCTCCAGACCGGCGTGATGCACGCGAACCGTGCCGGGGACATTGACCCGTACATTGTGCCTTTCCTCATGAGCAAGGGCATGGAGCTTGACGACATCCTCCACGGGCTGAGCAAAAACGGAGGACTTCTGGGCGTGTCCGGCGTCAGCAACGACCTGCGCGAGGTCAGCGCCGCGGCGGCGGACGGGAACGCGCGGGCAGAGCTGGCGATCAATATGTTCGTGTGCAGCATCGTGCGGTTTATCGGCGCGTATTACGCGGAGCTTGGCGGACTTGACCAGCTCGTCTTCACCGGCGGGATCGGCGAGAACTCCGACCTTGTCAGAAGCAGAGTGTGCGCGCAGATCCGGCATCTGGGCGTGGAGCTGGACGAGGAGAAAAACAGCGGCTGCCGGGAAGGCACCATATCCGGCGCGGCTTCGGCGGTGCGGGTGTCCGTGATCCCCGCGAATGAGGAACTGGGGGTCGCAAGGCAGACCTATGGATACATAGAAAAAATGGAAGGCTGAGAGACGATATGGAACACTTTCGCGAGGTTCAGGACGGAATATTTTTGCTCAAGTCTCCTTTCCCACCCGTGTGGAGCGGGGTGACGCTGGTACGGGGCGAGGAACTTTGTCTCATAGACAGCGGCGCGAGCGCAGACGTGGTTGACGGGGTGATACGCCCCGCACTGGCGGAGCTTGGGCTGGGGCTGGGAGACATCGACTGGCTCGTCAGCACGCACTGCCACGGCGACCACATCGGCGGCCACGCCCGGATAAAGGAGCTTGCGCCGCAGATCAGAACCGCCTGCATCGAGCAGGCTGCCCCGGCGCTGAGAGACCCTGCGGCGAACGCCGTGCGCATCCGGACAAAGTACCCCAGGTTCAGTCCGCCGCCCCAGTGCTACCTGCGCGGTGTGGAGCCGGATCGTGTCCTCCGGGACGGGGAGGCGCTGGGAGACAGACTTACGGTGCTGCACACCCCGGGACATGACGGCGACTGCGTATGCTGGTACGACAGGAAGACGAAGACCGCTGTGACCGGAGACTCCCTGCAGGCAAACGGAACCGTGACGCAGGGCATCGCGTTCTATCAGGATCTTGACGCCTATCTCGGCTCGGTTGCGAAGCTCAGAACCTGCGACGTCGAGAATATCATCGCGGGGCACGATTATGCCGGAATGGGATACAACATCGAGGGCGCGGAGAACGTCCGGCGCGTTCTTGACCTGTGCGCTGCCTATACGGAGCAATATCAGCGCTTTGTTGACGAGGCGCTCAGCTGCGGCCTTACGGATACTTCGGTCATGGCCGCGCAGATGATAACGCAGCTCGGCTGCGGAATGCCGCAGAAACTGTTCCTCGCAATGTATACGACGGATGAGCATATCCGGCACAGCAAGTTTTATAAAGGAGAGTTGAAGTAAATGGGCAGGAACGTACTTATTTCGGGTGCATCCCACGGCATAGGAGCGGCGACGGCGATCGCCTTCGCGAAGGACGGCTGCAACGTCGGCATAAACTACCACAACAACAGAGCCGGTGCGGAGGAGACCGCGGCGGAATGCCGCAAATACGGCGTGGACGCACAGATTTACTGCGCGGACATCGGCTGCCGGGAGCAGGCAGTGGGGATGATGCGGGATTTCATCGAGCACTTCGGCACGGTGGACGTCCTCATCAACAACGCCGGCGGCGCGCTGAAAATGCCCAAGGGCGAGTTCTGCGACATGCCGCTGGATTACTGGGATTCCCAGATAGCGCTGAACCTGAGCGGCGCGGCCTATCTGTCCCATGAAGCAATCAAGAACATGAAGGAGCACAACATCCCCGGACGCATCGTGAACATCAGCTCGATCCACGGCAGCGTCACATGGGTCAAGAGAAAGGCACTGCCATACTGCGCTGGCAAGGGCGGCATCGAGATGTTCACAAAGACGCTCGCCATCGAGGTGGCAAAGTACGGAATCCGCGTCAACTGTGTCGCGCCCGGTCTGATCCTCACCGGCGTGATGAGTCGTTATTCCGATCGCGACGTCGAGGGCTTCCGGCGCAAGATCGCCGCGGGATACCTCGCAACGCCGGAGGATATCGTGCCGATGATACAGTTCTTCGCGGATGTGGAAAAGACAAAATACATCGTCGGGCAGACGATCGCGGTCGATGGCGGACAGAGCATCGACGGCGCGATCGACTGTATGCTCGAAGATGAATTTTGAGATAAATCAGTAAACAGGCAAAACAAATGCTCAGGAAGAAATTCCGGAAAGGTGAAAAAGACAATGGCAAAGGTAAAGTATGAAAACATGAGAAGCTGCTGGGAGTTTGGGGAAGCCTCCGAGTGCCGCCGCGGACTGATGTGCGGCATGGGCTATACCGAGGAAGAACAGAAGCGCCCCCTCATCGCTGTGGTGAACAGCTGGAACGAATATAACCCCGGCCATGTACATCTTGACAAGCTTGCCGAGCGTGTAAAGCAGGGCGTTCGTGAAGCAGGCGGCCTGCCGCTGGAGGTCATGACGACGGGTATCTGCGACGGCATGGTGCTCAAGGACCCCAGATATATCGAAGTCCCCAGCCGTAACTCCATCGCCGATCAGGTCGAGCTGACCGTTGACGGCAACTTCTTTGACGGCATGGTGCTGCTCTCCTCCTGTGACTCCGTCGTCCCCGGCCATCTGATGGGCGCGGCGAGACTGAACATCCCCGCCATCATGGTGACCGGCGGCTACATGCCTCTGGGTACCTTCCGCGGCAAGGAAGTCCTGCATATCCATGCGCAGGACAAGGTCGGCACGGCGAAGGCCGGCAAGATGGACATGGATGAGTACAACGGACTCATCGAAAACTCCTGGGGCATCTGCGGCGCCTGCACCTCCATGACCACCGCGAACAGCATGTGCATGATCGCCGAGGCTCTGGGCATGACCCTGCCCGGCAACTCCACCATGTGCGCGACCAGCTCCTCCATCTACAACCTCTCCTACATGGCCGGTAAGCAGATCATGAATCTGGTCAACGAGGGCATCACCGCCAGACAGATCATTACCGAGAACGCCATCAAGAACGCCATCATGCTGGACATGGCAGTCGCGGCGTCCTCCAACCTCATCCTCCACATTCCCGCCATCGCGAACGAAGCGGGCTACGACCTGCCTTGGTGGAAGTACTTCGACGAAGCTTCCAACGAGATCCCGCTGCTGTCTCACCTCGCTCCCAGCGGCCCCTACAACGTCAAGGACTTTGACCTTGCTGGCGGTATGCGCGCCATGCTGAAGGAGCTGCTGCCCAAGCTGCACGGCGACTGCCTGACCGTCACCGGACATACCCTTGAGGAGAACGTCAGAGACGCCGTCGTCTACAACCGCGACGTTATCCACAGCCTCGACAACCCCGTCATGACCGAGCCGGGCATCGGCGTGCTCTACGGCAACCTCGCCCCCGAGGGCGCTATCGTCAAGATCGCGGGCGTTCCTTCCCAGCTCATGACCTACAAGGGCAAGGCCCGTGTGTTCGACTCCCTTGAGGATGGCATTCAGGCTCTGCGCGCCGGACAGATCCATGTGGGCGACTGCTGCGTGCTGCGCTTTATGGGCCTGCGCGGACGTTTCGGCACCACCGCTTTCACCTTCCAGGAGGAGCTGAAGGGTCTGCACGAGCTGTATAACTCCTGCGCCATCATCACCGACGGACGCTTCTCCGGCGGCACCTCCGGCCTTTCCATCGGCTATGTGTCCCCCGAAGCGGCGCTCGGCAGCCCCCTCGGTGTCATCGAAGAGGGCGACGAGGTCGAGATCGACATCCCTGCGCGTAAGCTGCATCTGTGCATCAGCGACGAGGAAATGAACAGAAGACTTGCGGCCTTCCATTGGGAGTTCCCCAGCAAGGACTATCCGCGTTACCTCAACCTCTTCGTGCAGAACGTCGGCTCCATGGCAAAGGGCGGTATTTGGGAGACCAAATAAGCCGTGAAAACAGACCTGCTTATTATTGGAGGCGGTCTTGCCGGGCTGACGGCGGCATATGAAGTACTGAAAGCCGAGCCGGGACGCAGAATCACGATTCTGCGCCCCGGTGCGGGGTCATCCCCGTATGTACACGGCTTCAATATGCCGCTGAATCCGCAGGATTCGACGGAACTTTTCATACAGGATACAGAGGCTTCCGGCAGAGGTCAGGGCAACGCGGCGCTCGTTGAAGAGCTGTGCAGGGGCAGCCTTGAGCTTCTGCCGTTTTTCGATGAGCTTGGCCTGGACTTCAACCGCGAGGCGGATGGGAGCTATCAGCAGCTCAGACCCCTCGGGGCATCGTGCCCGCGGGTCATCAGCATCGGCAACGATGCCGGCGGCGCGATTCTCAGAAAGCTGCTTACCGTCATGGAGCAGCACGAAAATGTCAGCGTCTGCACCACGCTCCATGCCCTGCGCCTGATAACGGAAGACGGCAGAGTGTGCGGCGCTCACTGCTTTGACACGCAGAGCAAACGCTGGATGCAGATCAAGGCGAAAGCGGTGATCCTCGCCGCAGGCGGCTTCTGCAGGATATTCCCGTTTTCGACGAACTCCGCCGACCTCGGCGGGGACGCCATGGCAATGGCGCTTGACGCCGGGGCAGAGCTGACGGATATGGAGTTTGTCCAGTTCGAGCCGAGCGCTGCCGTCTGGCCGCTGGCGATTGCCGGAAAGAGCGTGATCACGACGCTTTTCTATGAGGGCGCTGTGCTTCGCAACGGCAAAGGCGAACGGTTCATGTTCCGTTACAGCGACAAGGGCGAATGCGCGGATAAGGATGTTCTGTCCTTCGCGATCGCGTCCGAGATCGCCGCGGGACGGGGAACGGAGCACGGCGGCGTGGCGTTCGACGCAAGCGGTGTCGGGCGCGAACGGCTGGAGGAGGCTTACAGCGCCTACGTAAAGCGCTACCGCGCGGTGGGAATGGACATCGCCGAGCAGGCGATGGAGATAGCCCCGGCGGCGCACACCTCGCTGGGCGGCGTGTACGCAAGACCCGATTGCAGCACAAGCGTGGAAGGGCTGTTCGTCTGCGGCGAGACCCTCGGCGGACTGCACGGCGCGAACCGCATCGGCGGCAATGCCGGACTGGAAACGATGGTGTTTGGCCGCAGAGCGGGCTGCAGCGCGGCGGCGTATATGGACACACTCAGCGGCGAACCGGCGGACTGCACGGACGAGATAAGCGACGCGGCAGCCACGGTCAATATCGATGCGCTTCGCGCGGAGCTGACAAAGATCGTCGGCGGGGCGCTGGGCGTGATCCGGGAGGCCGGTAAGCTGGAGCAGGCGAAGACGGAGCTGGAGCAGATGCTGGAACAGATCCCGGAGAGCGGCTGCTACGCGCAGCAGCGCCTGCGCAACGATACGCTTACGGCATACGCGGTGACGCTTGCCGCCCTTGAACGGAAAACATCCACCGGCTGCCATGTCCGCACGGACTCCGCCGGTGAACCAGAGAAATACCGCGTAAACATCCGCTGTGAAAACGGCAGGGCAGTGCCCCGCCGCGCCGAAATCTAATATTATTTCCTGATTAAAATCTTTGATTTCAATCAGGAAGGCATCGCCTGATGGCGCTGCCGGTTTTGCGATTTATAAGGAAAGAAATCACAAAACAAGTCTCGTATGAACTCCTTGCCCTTCGGGCAATTAAAATCTTTTCTAAAGATTTTAATTGGAGTTCAGTATAAATTAGGAAACCAGAGGCGATTAGTGTGACAAGTAAATTTATAATCAAAAGAAACCGATATGTGGACTCGGTCTCCCTCATGTCTGTGACCGACAGCGTCAAGAAAGCGGACGGCATCGAAAACTGCAACGCCAGCATGGTGACGGCGGCAAACAGAGAGATACTGGAAGGGCTTGGCTTTGATATCCCGGCGGATGTCGGCGCGAACGACCTTGTCGTCGCCGTCATCGCGTCCGACGAAGCTGCCGCGGACGCGGCGCTGGCGCTGGGTCAGGATCTGCTTGACCACAAGAATGCCGCATCCGGCGGCAAGACCTACGATAATATTGAGGATATCGACCTCGACGAAGACCCCTATGACCTCGTGCAGATCTCGCTTCCCGGCGAGTACGCCGCGGCGGAGGCAGAAAAGGCGCTGAAAAAGGGACTGGATGTGTTCATGTTCAGCGACAACGTCTCTCTTGAAGACGAAAAACGCCTCAAGGAGCTTGCCATCAGCAAAGGCGTGCTGATGATGGGCCCCGACTGCGGCGTCGGCTACCTGAAGGGCGTCGGGCTTGCGGCGGGCAGCTGCTATCACCCCGGCTGCGTCGGCATCGTCGGCGCGTCCGGCAGCGGCGCGCAGGAAGTCGGCTGTCTGGTCGAGAAGCTGGGCTTCGGCATCTCCTCCCTCATCGGCACGGGCGGACGCGACCTGTACCCGGAGATCGGCGGCATCATGATGCTCGAAGGTATCCGCCGTCTGGAGCGCGACCCCGACACCAAGATCATCATTCTGGTATCGAAGCTTGCTGACCTCACGGTCATGAACAAGGTCCTCAGCTTCGCGGATATTGTTTCAAAGCCTGTCGTCGCGATCTTCCTCGGCGCGGACGAGAAGCTCTATGAGGGGCACAGAGTGTATGGCACGTACAGCCTTGAGGGCGCGGCGGTAAAGGCCGCTCAGCTCCTCGGCGCGAAGACCCATGACTTTGGCTTCACGGACGAGCAGATCAAGGAGATCGTCGCGCGGGAGATGCGCGGGTACTCCGCAAAGCAGAAGTACTTCCGCGGACTGTACTGCGGCGGCACCTTCACCGAAGAAGGACTGATCTATTACAGCAGCCACGTCAAAAACGCCCGGCTGCACAGCAACCTGAACACGGCGTATGCCGAAAAGCTGGCCTCCCACCTGCACAGCGAGGGGCACTCCATCCTTGACCTCGGCAGCGAGGAATTTACCGCGTGCTCGCCGCACCCGGTGTTCGACCCCGAGATCAGACTGAAGCGCTTCCGTCAGGAGCTTCAGGACGATGAGGTCGCGGTCATTCTGCTGGACTTCATCACAGGTCCCGGCGTTGCGAAGGAGCCGGTGAAGGAGTTCGCGATCGAGGCCAAAAAGGCGATCGCCGAAAAGCACATCACGGTCATTTCCAATATCTGCGGCTCTGCGGAGGACCCGCAGAATATCGAGCTTCAGGCAAAGATGCTGCGTGACGCGGGAGTCATCGTGACGGACAGCAATTACCAGAGCGCGCGCCTTGCCGCGGCGCTCATGAGCGCGCTGAATGAAAGGGGCTGAGAACCGTGAAGGAATACGACAAGACAAAGCTGAAAGTGATCAATGTCGGACTTCAGAGCTTCTATGAAGCGGTAGAAAAGCAGGGCGTCAAGGTGACGCAGCTGGAGTGGCGTCCGCCCGTCAAGCTGAAGCCGGAGATTCTTGCGCTTCTTGACAAACTGCTCTGAACACAGAAGGAGACGCGACAAAGATGGATATAAAAGAAAAAATAGCGCAGGCAAATGAGAAAACAGTCCATATGCTCATGGACAGCGACCCCGTCTGGGTGGATATGAAGCCGGCCATCGAGTGCGTCGATGGGCTGGAGGATCACATGATCCTCCACTCGGGCCCCCCGATCGCCTATGAGGACATGACGATGCTCCACAAGCGCGGCATGGTCAGCGCAATGCTCTTTGAGGGCTGGGCGAAGGACGAGGAAGAAGCGGTCAAGCGCCTCAAGGCAGGCGAGATCAAGATTTCCAGCGCACTCGACCACAACACGGTCGGCGCGGGCACGGGCATCATTACAAAGTCCGTCGTCCTGAACGTTGTGGAGGACCGGCACAACCATACCGTCGCCGCGACGTTCCCGGCGGAAGGACCGTTTCAGGGCGGCTTCTGCGGCTGGGGTCTTTACTCCAAGGAGATCGCGGAGAACCTGCGCTATATGCGCGAGGAGCTGTTCCCGCCCATGGTGGAGGCGCTCCACAAGCTGGGTGGCATCCCCATCAAGCCGATCCTTGCCGAAAGTATGCAGATGGGCGACGAGAACCACACCCGCCAGACCGCCTGCGACTACATTTATGACCGGCTCATGCTGCCGGCACTGTTTGAGCTGGACAGACCCAAGAAGGAGATCATGAAGACGGTGCGGTATATCGTCGATACGCCGCGTTTCTTCCACTGCTATGGTCAGGCCGCGGCAAGAGCGGCGCTGGTCGCGGCGGACGGCACGGAGTATTCGACCATGGTCACGGCGGTCTGCGGCAACGGTGTCGAGTTCGGCATCAAGATCGCATCCCTGCCGGGACAGTGGTTCACCGCCCCCGCGCCGATGATGAAGGGCCGCTACACCTCCTCGGAGTTCACCGAGAAGGATCAGCTCCCGTGGATGGGCGACTCCTGCGTCGTCGAATGCTACGGCATGGGCGGCTTTGCCGCCGCGGCAAGCCCCATCGTGTGCAATCTGCGCGGCATGACGCTGAAGGAGAGCATCGGGCAGACGAAGGAAATGTACAGGATCACGATGGAGAAGAACTACAACTTCCCCATCCCCAACCTGGACTTCGATTTCCTCCCCGTCGGCATCGATATCCGCAAGGTACTCAAGGAGGGCGTCTGCCCGGCGATCCACGGCGGTATGTTCAACCGTGTCGGCGGCCTGATCGGCGCGGGCATGGCAAGAGTGCCGATGCAGTGCTTTGAAAAGGCGCTGGTTGCCTTTGGTGAAAAATATCTGTGATGAGAATGAAAGAGCCTCGCGGTCCGCGGGGCTTTTTCAAAAAAAGGAAGTGCGTATCAATGAGAGAAAATGTAATTGAGACCATAAAAAAAGAAAAGCTGATCGCGATTGTGCGCGGCATCGCGCCGGAAAAATGCCTGAAGGTCGCCGGAGCCCTCTACGCGGGCGGCTTCCGGCTTGTTGAGATAACCTTTGACCAGAAAAACCCGGATAGCTGGGCAACCACCGCCGCCGCGATCAAAGCCGTCAGCGAGGCGTACAGCGGAACTATGGAGGTCGGCGCGGGCACAGTGACCTCCGTTGAGCTTGTTGAGCTTGCCGCCAGCGCGGGGGCAAAGTATATCATCTCCCCCGATACCAATATCGACGTCATAAAGCGCACGCGGGAGCTTGGGCTTGTGTCCATGCCCGGCGCGCTCACGCCCACGGAGATCCTGACCGCTTACAACAACGGCGCCGATTTCGTAAAGCTTTTCCCGATCGCAAACCTTGGTTCCGCGTACGTCAAGGCCGTGCGGGCGCCGATCAGCCACGTACCCATGATGGCGGTCGGCGGCGTAAACGAGACGAATCTCCGGGAGTATCTCGACCTCGGCATGTGCGGCGCGGGCATAGGCGGAAATCTGGTCAACAAAAAGTGGGTTGAGAACGGCGAATTTGAGAAAATAACGGAGGTTGCCAGAACGATGGTCTCCATCGCGAAGGGCTGAGTGCGGGAAATGAAAGTTGCGCATTTGGGAATCAACGCCGCCAATGCGGAGAACGCCGCGCAGATCGCGGAGCTGTTTCATGTTCTGTTCGGATTTGAGCCGAAGTACGGCAATTCATCCATATTTGTCGGCGACAAAATGATTGAGATCGTAAAGGAAAACGGCAGAGGAACCAACGGCCACATCTGCATCGCTGTGGACGACATGGCAAAGGCGATGGACGAGCTGAAGGGAAAAGGCGTCGCGTTTGACGAAAGCTCGGCAAAGTACAAAAACGGAGAGCTTACCGCCATCTACTTCAAAGACGAAATCGCCGGTTTTGCGATCCATCTTCTGAAAAATTAACATACATGAGGAGAAAGTCATGAAAGCAGTAACTTTTGGTGAGATTATGATGCGCCTGAACCCGGAGGGGTACCTTCGCTTCGTGCAGGCGAACAGCTTCGAGGTGAGCTATGCCGGAGGAGAAGCGAATGTCGCGGTTTCTCTCGCGAATTATGGTGTGGACGCCGCCTTTGTCAGCAAGGTTCCGGCACATGAGATAGGACAGTGCGTTGTCAACGAACTGAGGCGCTACGGGGTCGATACGAAGTATCTTCTGCGCGGCGGCCCGCGTCTGGGCGTGTACTACTGTGAAAAAGGCGCGTCCCAGCGCGCGTCCAAGGTCATATATGACCGCGCCGGGTCGTCGATCGCGACGGCAAAGGCGGAGGAATTCGACTGGGATGGCATTTTTGAGGGCGCTGACTGGTTCCACTGGACCGGAATTACCCCCGCTCTGGGCGGCGAGATGCCGGAAGCCTGCCTGCAGGCGTGCAAGGCCGCAAAGGAAAAGGGCGTGACCGTTTCCTGCGACCTCAATTACAGAAAAAAGCTGTGGTCTCGCGAGCAGGCCGGCGAGGTCATGGCAAAGCTGCTGCCCTACGTTGATGTGTGCATTGCGAACGAAGAAGACGCGAAGGACGTTTTCGGGATCGAGGCGGAAAATACCGACATTAACAGCGGCAAGCTCGACCATGCGGGCTATATCAGCGTCGCGCGCCAGATCGCGCAGCGCTTTGGATGCAGGAAGGTCGCCATCACGCTGCGCGGCTCTCTGTCCGCCAGCGATAACGACTGGGCAGGAATGCTGTATGACGCGGCGAGCGACAAGGCCGTGTTTTCTCCCACCTACCGCATCCATATCGTTGACCGTGTCGGCGGCGGAGACAGCTTCGGCGGCGGACTGATTTACGCACTGATGTCCGGCAAGGACGATCAGGCGGCGATCAACTTTGCAGTCGCCGCTTCCTGCCTGAAGCACAGCATTGAGCACGACTTCAACCAGATGAGCGTAGCCGAAGTTGAGGCTCTCGCGGCCGGAAATGCGTCGGGCCGCGTACAGCGCTGATAACTTATCCCCAATTACAATGCTGCTGTCCGATTACCGGACAGCAGCATTTTCTATCAGCGCTGTCCGGAAAAAAGCGGGATTTATCCGCACCATATGGTAGTGTCAAGAGATATGACCGATCAGCTTGCAAGAGCAGGTACTTCCGTAGGTGCGAATATACACGAAGCGCAGTACGCCCAGAGCAAAAAAGATTTTATTGCAAAGTTGGAAATTGCATTAGGGTCTATCTGAAAACCGGGAATATGACCAACAGCGAGGGATTTTTCGCCTGCTGAAGCCATTTTTCCGCAGGAATACTTTGTGTATTACAAGGGAAAATGGTGCACAGCAGGCGGAAAAGACCCGCTGTTTGGGCATGTTGACGGTTTTCAGATAGGCCCTAAAAGAGTCCAACGGGACAAGCTATTGGTTGAAGCTGATGTATGAAACCAAAAGAATTGACCTCGCTTCATACAAATATGCCGAGAAACTGTGCGGCAATATTCGCAGACTGCTGATTGCTTCCTGCAAAACAGCAAAGGAAAACTCGCAATGAAGCGCGTGATGGTAATGGGATATCCCTTATAACAGACAATTGGGGTCAGGCGGCAAGCCTGACCCTAATATATTATAAGTGGGGCACCGTCAATTCTGACCCGCCGGCTCCTGAGTGCCGCTTTCCAGAATGGCGAAGATTTTTCCTATCACCTTCAGGTCGTACAGTGCAATAAGAGAAAACCCGCACAGCGGCCACAGAAAGCCGAAGAAGAGAACCAGACGGGGCAGAAGCACGAGAAGCAGCAGCGGCAGCAGGTTCATGGCCGTTACCAGCAGCATTTTCGGCAGATGAGCAATGCTCAGCAGTACCGCGTTGATGACGGTGTCCCGCAGTGTTCCCGGAAAGCGAACCAGCAGGGGGAAAATCAGGCCGGACACCAGGATCAGAGCCAGCGCGCAGAAGCAGATCACCACGATCACTGCCATTCTTACGGGGAAGGCCAGATGAACCACGATCCGGTAATCCAGCGCCAGCATACACTCAAGGAAAGCCATCAGCAGCCACAAGACGGTTGCCTGGCGGAAATGGGTGCGGAAGGCACGGAAGAACACCTTTGCGCCGCACTCATCATCCGCCCGGAACGCTGTCAGGGCGGAAACCATGGCGGCGGTGGAAGCGCCGACGGTGAACAGGGGCAGACTGCACAGCAGCCACAGAAGATTGATACGCACCAGCGACACAAAGCTGCCGCACAGGCGCATGAATCTTGAATCGGGAGAGAAATTCATAGGGTACCGCCTTTTGTTATGATTTCTGCTTCTTCGCCTTTTACCATGGGAGTTCCGGACAGCCGGGGCGGGGCGCTGGGGAGGCTTCCGGCCATTTTGTAAAAAATTTTACCAATCTTTATACTTTCCTACAGTATCCGTACCATTGTATCGCCTCCTGGGAGGAATGACCATGCATTTTGTTGCCAAATATTTGACGCGATTTTTGTGGATATTGTACATTTTGGCGAACGCTGCTTTGCAATAGTTTCACCAATTCACTAAAAAACTGCGATTTCAAATCAGTGGATAAAATAAAGTTTCATTCATTTACGTAACTATTGACATGAAATGCCAACTTCGCTATAATAATCGCATGGCGCAACGACAATGCCGGAGCGCTAATTTGAACACCAGGAGGATAACAGAAATGAAAAAGATCGTAACCATGCTGCTGGTCGTCGTTATGGTTCTGGGTCTGGCCGCCTGCGGCTCCAAGACCACTACCGAGACCAAAGCTCCCACCGAAGCCGATGTCAGCGCCACCACTGCTGCCGCGACCGAGGCTCCCACGGAAGCAAAGGCGGAACCCGACACCATCGTGATCATGGCTCCCCCCGTCACAGGCAATTACCTGACGAACCTGAAGACCTGGGCAGATGACTTCCATGCCCTGTACCCCAACCTGACCGTGGAGATCATTGAGACCTCCTGGGGCGATCACAACGACAAGCTGTCCACCATGGCGCAGGCCGGCGAGGCTCCCGACATCGCGGAGATCTCCTCCAACGCTCTGGGCACCTACGTGGAAATGGGCGTCGCCATTGACATCGCCCAGTACATGGCCGCTGACCGTCTGGCCGACTACGACGAGAACGCTCTGAAGTACCTGACTCTGGAAGGCACCACCTACGGCCTGCCTCTGTACCTGACCATTCAGTCCATCGGCGCCAACAAGACCATGATGGAAGGCCTGGGCATCGACGTTGCCAAGATCCAGAAGGAAGGCTGGACCTATGAGGAGTTCCTGGATGTCATCAAGCAGGGCACCAAGGACGGCTGCTACGGCTTCGTGTTCGCCAACTCCGGCGTCACCGCTTCCGATATGCTCTACATCTTCGGCGCAGGCGCAGGCCTGAGCAACACCTTCACCCCTGAGCTGAAGTACACCTTCACCTCCGAGAACATGCTGACCCTGCTCAGCGCCATCGAAGAGATGACCAAGTCCGGCTATATGCCCAACTTCGGCGTGGAAGCCGGTCAGCGTATGGTCATGTGCCAGACTGGCAACGCCATGATCTTCGGCAAGGCTATGCCTCTGTTCGAGAACAACTTCAAGAAGAACAACGCCGCTCTGGAAGCCAACGACGGCACCGCCGTTGAGAACTCCCAGAAGATGGATTATGCCTTCCTGCCCGTTCCCACCATGGACGGCTGCGAGGAGTCCTGCTACGGCACCGTGGACGGCCTGATCGCCATGCGGAACAAGAACACCACCGACGAGCACCTGAAGAACGTACTGCTGTTCATGGACTATATCTGCTCCGGCGAGCGCATTGCCACCTGCATGAACGAGCTGTATCTGGATCCCGTCTGCCAGACCGGTCGTGACGCGCTGGTTCTGGAGGAGGGCCGCGACGCCGACAACCTGGCCACCGCTGCCCGCTGCATCGCCATGGTGCAGGCGCCTCCCGAGGGCGTTACCACCGAGATGACCGCCACTGCCAAGAAGCTGATGGACGAGCAGATCGTTCCCAAGTTCCAGCTGCTGCTGGCCGGCGAGACCACCGCTAAGGATGCATACGATCACATCTGCGAGGCTGCCTTTGCTGCCTTCGGTGAAGAGAACTGCATTACCGGTAAGCTCGGCTAATTGATGGAAAGCCCACCCCACCTTGGTGGGGTGGGCATTTTGCTATGCAAAAGCATAGCAAAAATAAGAAATGTGCCATTTCCTCGTCCCTGCGGGGCAACCGGAAATGATGCACAAAAACTTCATGCACCGGCATTTGCGC